>JACKZZ010018838.1_pt1 | contig 20417 bp, 15 predicted proteins | sample 8027871 | NCBI WGS metagenome assembly JACKZZ01 (sample SAMN15724774, study PRJNA655200) | protist metagenome | isolation source: fluorescence activated cell sorting (FACS) single amplified genomes of... | place: USA: West Boothbay Harbor, Gulf of Maine | collected 2000-07-19
GCGATTAACGGAGCGAAGGCACGAGGAAAATTGGCTGTCGCCGAAATAAAAGGCACAGATTGGCTACACAAAAAGGTCACCGAGCTGAAGTCCGGGGGACGCCACAAGGAGACATCGACCAAGACCGGGGGACGCAAAAAGGAAACATCGACAAAAACCAAAATTGCGGTGCGTGAATATTATTGTTATATATTATTGAGTATTATTATCAATTATATATTATAAGTTAATTATTTGTTAATTAATAATTATTACTTACTAACTACTTGATGTTGTTAGGCTGTCAAGAAACAAATTACTATGATGGAATCAGCTCGCGACACCTGGACCCGTGCGGAGATAAATGAAGTGCGCAAAAAGCTTAAGGAGCTTGAGAAGGAGCTGGTAGACCTAGGGAAGGAGCAAGAAAAGAAGCGAAAGCGGGATGAAGAGAAGAAGGCCGCTCAGTCTGCGGCTGCTGCTGCTGAGGATGATGATGGAAGTGTGCGTGTGATGTGCTGCCCGCACTGCAGCAAAGCGTTCAAGGTGACGGTTTCCAAGGAATAAATGTTGTTTCGTGTCAATTAGTTATTTCATTATTTCAAATTATCTTATCTATATATATTAATAATGAGACAAATGGGCACAACTCCGAAATAATATATATAGAATAATACCGAGTCGTGCCCATTTATCCGATACATTATATATATAGATAGGAAAACAATTACAAAGTCATGCCCTCAATTTAATATTTCTTAGCCTTCTTTTTTTTCTTCGGCTCTTTCTTATCACTCATCTCGAAAATTTTCTTCATTGGTTTTGGATTAGGTTCTCTCTTGGTAGCCTTTTCAGTGCGTTTGTCGGTAGCAGGATTCACGAAATCTTCTTGATGTTTGTCTTGTTGCATATGTATAATAATATTAGTAATATTATATATATTTATTTTATGACATATAGTATATAATAATGTCATTAATTGTTTTAAGGAATGATGTCACACAAGCCCCTAATTCATTTCAAAATAACTTTACAAACACATTTGAAGTCGAACCAAACAGTGAGATAGCTTTACATTCCATTGCACTAAATCGTGCACCTAAATATGATATTTCGAATCGTTATTTCTATGTTTATCATGGTGACGAACTGAATGAAAAAGCCCAACCGGAAGACGCCACCCGACTTTTGACACCTTGCAAACCTAGTAAAATTATTCTAAAAGATGGTCACTATACTGATACGGAGCTAGTTGCGGAGGTTCAACGAGCGTTGAGAAACTGCGATAAGCATCCAAACTTTCAACAAAACTGGACATGTGCGGCAAACATGGGTGGAGCTAATAACGATATCTTTCAAGGTGTTACAATTGTTTGTGACCAAGTTGGAGCAATTGGGCTCGATGCGAATGGAAATGTTAACACACGCACAGTTCCTCAAACAGACCCGCTCATTTTAGGGTTAGGAAATTCTAGATTAGACGGATATAGTTACACAAAGGCAACGGGTGAAGCTAAAAGACTCGATGATGACCCATTTCTCGAAGCACATATTCGAGCACAACACCCGATGAATTTCAACAGTGGTGAAGTAATAATCAATTTCTCGGGCTTGTATGACTTTAGTGACGAAGAAGACGGAATCGATGAACGAAATAAGGTTGGAATTGGTCGAAGCCATCAAACCACGTTCAACACAGACCCTGATGATTTCTATGATATATATATGAGTGTTGCCACAAACGATAATGATCAATTTCTTTTCGGAGATATGATATTTTACCAAAATGTAGCCAACACAGACGGGACCTGGTTCAATCAAGAAATTGACTACTATAATGACCCCACTTATGCCAACTTACCAGACCCTGATAGTGCATTCAAAGCATTAGATGCACCTTTAAATTTAGAAGCCCCTCAAGCTCCATTTAACACAAAGACCTACAATGCAGTGAGGTATGCATTTGAAAATGAGAAAATCACCATTTATGTAGGAGATGAAAAAACAAATACTTGGGATATTGTTGCTAAAACATCAGTTAAGCCAATAAGTTTTGGGAATCAAGCTTGTTTTCCTAAAGTATTCTTGCCACATGATTCTTTATTCAAGTTTATCCATCAAAATGAAGTTACTAACTACGTTGAGCCATCTAGTAACCTAGACCATTTATGGGACAAGAATTCTGTAATTAGCTCCGATATCGCTGTCGAAGAGTTGAAAAGCTCACGTGGCAGATGGGATGCTACGGAATTGAAAGGAGTAACTAAACCAGCTGGCGAAAAGCAAAGATTGGATTATATGGTGGCAATTATATCCGGTCATGTAGATGGTTCCGAATTCTACCAAGCACCTGGTGCCAATTTAAATTTACACCTAGGATATAAGAACTTGGAAGAACAATTAACACTCGATGATGGAAAGACAGACTTGAAAGCAACATTTACTCCAAGTAATCCAGAAACACCGACATTTAATGCAGTTGCAGGTGACATGATTACCTATGTGAGATGTCCAACATTAACTCAAAAGTCACTAAACGGAGATACCAAGAGCATATCAAGTATCATTTGCGATATTCCTAGATATAACACCCTGCAAAGCTATGGCAGACTATATTACTCTCCGTCACAAAAAACATACTTGAAGCTACACAACAAAGAAAAGATAAATATCAATCGATTGACTATTGAGCTAGTGAACTCCAATGAGCGATTAGTGAATGACTTAATGGGATATACGAATGTCATACTACATATTCGTCAATCTTCTTGAAAAATGTAAATAGAGTATATAGAAGAAATAGAAGAACTTTACAGATATATTATATAAGTATAGATATATAATATATGTCTGAGCTAGATAATCTAATGCCTAGAATCGTAGTTGATAAGAATGCAAAAGAATACGTCGAGACGGACGAAGAGGAAGAGGTGATAGAGGAAATTATGAACGATGTCGAACAAAGTCAGGATGCACCTAAAGAGGAAGAACCAGAAGTTCCTCGAGTGGTGAAAGATTTACCGGTGGCAAGGAAGAAGAAAGATATCTTTCAAGGTGTTGAAGAAGAGGAACCAACTGAATCGGAAGTTCCAACGAAATCAAAAAAGAAACCAGTATCGAAGAAACAATTGGAACACTTAGCAAAGATAAGGATTAAGGCACAAGAAGCCAAAAAAAAGAAAAAACATGAGAAATTAAGTTCAGCGAAAGAACAGAAACCCGTCTCAGCAAAACCACAAGAAGTCAAAGTGAAATATGTGGAACGCAAGATAACAGATGAAGATGTTGACATATTAATCGACCGATACAAGACAAGACGGAAAGCTAAGAAAGAAGCAAAGCAAGCAGAGGAGAAAGCTCGTAAAATTGTTCAGACCCACTATGAAACCGCTCAACCCGCACAAACATATCGCAGCTTTGATGACTTCTTTTGAAATGGGCATTACTTTTTTAACTTTCTCTTATCTATATATATGATGTATCGGATAAATGGGCACGACTCCGAAATAATATATATAGTATAATACCGAGTCGTGCCCATTTACAAACCTACCATAAGTATTTAACGGAATAATAATTAGCGGAATTCTTATTCTTCCAGGTCACATTACCCTCTTTGTCCTTGATTCCTTTTGCTCTAGCTAAATATCTTCGTCTTCTTTCTTTATTGTTATGATTTAAATTTTGATAGTGTCCTAGTTTATCATGGAACTGTTGCATATTCGAATCACCGAAGTGAATCAGTCGCTTACTACCGTTTTTCATTACATAGACAGAGTATTTCTTACCTTTAGCTTTCGAAACAAATGGTTTGTATAGTTCAGATTCTTTCTTTTGAGAACTCATATATATTATATAACATTATTATATAGAATATTAATATCATGGATAAGAAAACAACAAACTTAAAAATTCTGAAAGTTCAAGACCCGAAGCACTTGAAAACTAAACCACTCCACGAGTATCTCCCTGAGCCTCCTGCACTGGTTATGATGATTTCACCGGTGAAAACAGGGAAATCGACTATTATATCTAATCTTTTACTAAACGATAATTTTTACGGACCAGATTACTTCGATTCTGTGCATATCGTTAGCAATACCATAAATAATGATTTGACTAGCAGATTCTTAGCGGAAAGGTTTGATGTGGAAGACAATTACAACGACGAGCTGATTCATAACCTGGTCAAAAAACAAGAAAGCTATGCCAAAAAAGACCAACCGGAAATCGCTCTCATACTCGATGATGTATTAGGCTCAATCAAGAAGAATTCAGAGGTAAATATGCTCGCAACAAGGTTCAGACATTATAATATCAAATTGTTATTATTTTCCAGCCAGGTATTCAGATATGTTAGTAATGTCATTCGTGCCAATTCTACGAACGTCATTATTGGAAGTCCGTTTCCAAACTCCAAAGAGCTCTTTAAAATAGCAGAGGAGTATGGCGATTTAGTTGGAGGACCTGAAAACTGGATAAAAATATATAGAACAGCAACACCGAATCGATACGATTTTCTACACATGTCAATCCAGGATAATCCGGTAAAATGTTACCATAATTTCGAAACATTGATATCAGTAGGAGATAAATTTGTTGTTGACGAGCCCCCAAGTGATGATGAAGAAGAAGAGAAATAATATATAATATCTAGTAATATATAATATGTCATTGTCAGATATCTCAAGCGGAATGAGTTTTGCAAATAACTACAACGATATGATAAACGAAGCCAATGTTCAAGCCATATCTGATGCAACTCAGCTAACTGCAATAGCACAAGAAGGAGCGGATAACAATGCACTGCAAAAACAACAATCCGATAATGTTGGCGATTATGCTGCTGATGGCGAGGATGCATTTGGGTTACTCATGTCAGGAAGAACTCTTAATAATGAAATGCTCAAGGGGATTCATGAGAAAGGTGTGAAAGGATACTTTTCAACTGAAGGAAAGACGTTGGCAAATAACTTTGTAAAAAAGAAAACAGGAATGACGTTGGATGAAGTCGGAGAACAAGCAAATAAAGCTAAAGATGCAATAAAAACTGGTGCAAAACAAGTGAAAGCAATTACAACAAAACCATTAGAAACTCTTACACAAGAAGCACCCACACCAGAAGTAGCTCAAACAACTTCTCAACCTGAAACCACACCAATTGAAGACGAAACAGAAGGAACGGAATTAAAAACACTTTCAAAACCAAAGCAACCAATTGAAGCAACTGAACCATCTAAACCAACCGAAACAGTTGCATCCAAACCAAAAACACAATTATTCGAAGATGGTCCTGACCCATTAGCAGATGCACCCACATATAAAACAATCAAAACGCAAGCAAATATGATGTATAACAATAAAAACTTTCCAGCCTTCCAACTTGCAGCACAAAAGCGAGATGAGGCACTCATGGACCCCGATGAATTCGGCAAAGTAGCTGACCAATATCCAGGAAAAACTGTAGTAAGGGCACAAACTCAAGACGGAATGTTTACTGAAGACAGAGTATATGATGGAGAAGTGACTCCCGATGCATTAAAAGATGTTAAAGTATTACAAACAAATAATCCAAATATTCCCACCGAAAAACCAAACTTATTTAAAAATGCTACTCCAAACGAACCCGAAGAAACAAATCAAAGTCAATCATCAATACAAGAGCCTGAACTAGAACCAGAGCCTGAGCAATTACCACCTGATAATACTAATGCTCCAGACAATACTCCAGTTCCACCATCCGATGATACGCCACCTCCACCTTCTGACACTCCACCATCACAAGTTAGACCACAACCGTCGGCAACCAATGAAGTTTTAGATGATACATACAAATCCAAAGTAAGACCAAATATTGGACAGAATCTACTTAACGATGCGAAAGATAGTGGAGCAGGTGAATATGTTGGGTATGGAATGAAAATGGCGGGAGCAGTCCCTGGTATTATGGATGCTTACGAAGATATCAAAGACGGTAAATTCGAAGGAGATAATGCTGCGGAAAAATGGAGTAATGGTTTGACAATTGCTTCAACTGTTCTAGATTTTGTTCCAGGATTAGAATGGCTAGGAGCATTAGGAGGCGTTGCAGCAGCTGGCGTTGGAGCCATTGGTCACACAGAAGACCAGGAAAATTTAAAAAACAAAGATGCTCCGGGAACCGTGGCACCAGTGCAAGCTAAACTCGCTAAGCAGGTAAATTTCCATGCTTTGGGAATGGTTGCCAACAATTCCAATAATTCTCTTAACTTAATCCATGGTTCAGGAGCTTTTTGAATATTAATAGAATAAAATTTTATTATATTTGATATAGTATATATAGTAATGAGCTTTTGGCAAACTGATTCTCGAACTCCATATGGACAGAAATCAATTAGCATTGTGGCTGAGAACGGTAAACAGTTCAGTCCTAATTCTAAAATAACTATTGTTGTGAGTCCAGACGTGGCATTTTTCCAACCCAGCGAATCCTACCTATCTCTTCGTGTTAAAGTTGATGGCCCCGCTGCTAATGGCAAGCAAACTAAACTGCAACTCGACAGTATATTAGGAGGTCAATGTTTAATTAAAACAATGAGAATTCTCACAGGAACTGGAATATTAATTGAGGAGATTCAAGATTATAATATCTTAGCTAATATTATTTACAGCTACGACAGTGATAGAAACATCAGAAACAAACGTTCACTCACCGAAGGCACAACAATCCACAATCCGGAATGTGCTGTCACGGAGAATGATGTTGGTGAAATAAACTACAATAGCAGCAATCACAATCCATACTTTTCTTCACCTGCCAACGGAGCATCTAATCAACAATGGGTGAAGTTACAGCTACCAATCCACACAGGAATATTCAGAAACAAGAAGATTTTCCCAGTAGTCATGACTAAGGGGTTAAGAATTGAAATAATGCTAGAAGACAGTAAAAACTGTGTTCATAATTTACAAACTAGCTACAAGCCTTCAACATGTCCTCGAATTTTCGGAAAAGACAAAGATAACTCGGGCTTGACTAAAACAGACAAAATTACAACTATTGCTCTTTCGAACAAAAACAATGTCACTTCAGTAGAGACATGCCCTTTTAAAGTCGGTGAAACCATTGAAATTGCTACCGCTTCAGATTTAGCAACCAAGGAAGAAGTAGGAATTATCACAACTATGGCGATGACTTCTGACAACAAGTATGTTCTACTCGGGTTCGTAGAGCACACTTTAACAAATGATTATCCTACTGGAACCTCGCTTATTTACAGCACCAGTGTGAGCAAAAACAATGATTTCAAAGGAACATACACTGTCGATGATGTTGAGTTAGTCTTACAAAAAATTGAAGTTCCACAAAACAAAGCCAATGATATGATGCAACAAATGAAAGAACAAGGGGTCATGGAATATGAATTCCTCAGCTTTCAGAATTATAAACGTGCTCTCCAATCTGGGATAAGACAATCAACTATTACCTTAGACCTACCAAACTCACAAATCAAAAGTATACTGTCGGTCGCTACTGATTCATCTCCCCTCACTAATCCTAACGAGTATGTTAGCCACCATCTCCAGCACGGTCTTGTAGGAATTGCTGATAATATTACTAACTATCAATGGATGTATGGTGGAGTTCTAAATCCGGATAGACAGGTGCCAATGGCTAAAATCAACACTAACCAAATTGAACAGCAGCATTTAGTGGAATTGGAAAAAAGTTTAGTTGTTGCTGGAATTCCTACTAAATCATTTAGACGCTATAAGCATCAAGTAGTAATAGGAAGAGCTATGGCATTGCAACAAGGTTCTTATGATGGAAGAGGAAAAGATTTTAACTTGCAAATCGCCTACGAGGAAACAAGTGCACCAGCTAAGAACAAGCTATGGAATAATTTCGTATGTCATGTAAGAACAATCGTAATGACCGCAAATGGTATTGCAATCAAATCATAAATATTAATAGAATAAAATTTTATTATATATAATATAGTATATATAATAAGGATTATGTCGAATAGATACATTGAAATTCTACCCTCGAACATCAGTTCAACGGACGATGCTGGATATTCTAAAGGAACACCGTTGATTCAATTCAACATCGGTTCTCAAGACACATATCTAATTGGTTCAACATTAAGACTAAATGGTGCATTTTCAAGAACAGGATCGAATTCAACTAACAGCTGCATAGACCCAGCCTTGGGAGTATATAGCATCATTGACCAATTACTAATATCATCGAACAAGACTAACCAAACCATCGAGCACATTAGAAATTACAATCGTTTCTTAGCTTCATACATACCTGCAACAACTTCAGAGAATGACTTGAATGGGCACATGAATATGAGCAGTTTATCTGGTTTATCATACGGGTCGCAAAGTAATAACACAACATTGGAATTTTCAATTCCTCTTCCGTGTGGGGTGCTATTGGGAAGAAATCCGATTCCTTTATCGGATACTTGGGGTATTAAAGGTCTAAATTTAACTTTAAACTTAGCACCAGATAGCAATGTGTTCTTTGCCTTAGATGATACTGATGTGAGTGGGGTTACATATTTTCTGACGGATTTGAAAATCACGGCAGAAGTTCAACAACCTCCACCGGACCAGTTAGCAACCTTGATGAGACAAACAGCTAATTCGTTCGAATATAATAGTATCAGCTCATATTATGCGGTTGTAAATAATAATCATGCAACAGTTAATATTAACTTAGGACTAAAAAGAGTGCTATCGGTGTTTTGTAACTTTATCACTGCTTCAGATATTAACAGCTATGATGCAAACGGCATGGAAACATTAGATATTAGACAAGACGGTGGCACAGGTGCAACGTTGACCGATGTGGTATTCACCAAAGGTGGAATGCGATTTCCGCTGGACTACGATATTGTTACAGTGCAAAGAGACAACTCCAACAATGATTCAGCCGATGGTCAAATAATTCGCAACTTCTTGAATAGTGTAAGGCCATTCTCCAAGCTGGACAGGACATTATTTAGCAATATCACATCAAGTCAATTAGCAAAAAAATCATCTTCATTGTATGGTGTCGGAGTTGCCTACGATACCATAAGTAACCAAGGTGTTGATTTCAGTGCAGACCAGTTTGCGATGGTTCTACAATCTTTGTTAAACTCTAATAACCCAACTGCTGCTTTCATATTTGCACATGCGAAGAACACCTGCCTTATGAGTCCACAAGGAATTCAAGTGTTAAGCTAAATATTATTAGAATAAAATTTTATTATATTTAATATAGTATATATAATAAGATGTCTTTAGCAAAACCGGATATAATGGTCAATGCTGGCAATATACCATCAGAGCAGTCAATCGGGACAACTACTAGTATTCTCGAACCTGTCGTTCACACGAGCACTATGTGCCGATTCGTTCTAGAAAACAAAGGAAGACTCCATGCTAATAGTAAAATAGTTCTAGGTGTGAAGCCAACTGACCAAAGGGCATTCTTCCCACCAAATGTTGGCATTCATTGTCTTGTTAGTCGCGTCGCATTGAAATTCGGAGGCAAGCTTATCTCTGAGATTCAAGACTTTAATCACTTTATGTCTTACAAAGCTTGTTTCAATTCCAATGAAGAAAATTTTGAAAGAAATACAGTAACTAATGGAATACTTATGGACTATCAAATGATTGATGATGAGGTCGGTATACATACGGGTCGCTCATACAAAGACGATGCAGTATTGTTCGAAGAATTTAACGACCTTAAACAAACTCCAACCTATCAGATACGTCTAGTTGACATGTTTCCTTGGTTAGGCAAGGTGCAATTACCTTTATACCTAATGAAAGAACAGGTAAGCATCGAACTGTTTTTCGAAACTAATAATTCCAAGAAATACATTACAGCAAAAGGTGGAACGGATATTACTAGCCCGATAACCATTGATACGGAGCAAACCAAACTAGTTGCAGACTACATATATTATCCTCAGCCAATCATGGATAATTACGAGGCACAGATTGCCAAAACTGGATTAACCATTCCAATACTGGAGTATGGTTTAGTCAAAATGACGGTTGCAAGAGATTCAGATGAAGATGTTAAAATTTTAAGAAACATAGGTGGAGCCAACCGTATGGTTACAAAGCTCATAATCATAAATTCCGAGACTGGTAAGACAAGAGAAGTTCTGTTCAATGATTTCGGGAGCTCTTTAGTCTCAAAAGACGATGCTTCGTTCCGGTATAATATAAAATACAATGATAGAAACTTGTATCCCCGTAATATCGACAATGTCGCACTTGCATTTAATCAAGTGCAAAATGCCGAAGGACTACCTCTGTTCATCACAGGTGGTGAGTATGACGTTGACCGTGCTGACTACACTACAAAAACAATTGAAGGATACGACTTGAACAAAGCTACAGAAACAAATACCAGAGGGTTTGTTGCCATAAAGCTCGATGGCGAAAGAGTCAATAGTGCAGGAATTGAAGTAGACATGGCACTTTTTGACACGAATGGTGATGTTGTAACCCGAATGTATCTAGAGATGGGTTGTATACTAACTCTTAAAGATGGTAAAGTTAATAAGACATATGCTTGAAGAAAGTATAAAAATTGACGATTATATATATATTAAATATAAAATCTAATATATGTATATAGAATAATGGTTAATCTAGATGAAATAATCAAAGCAAATAGACCCGCCCTTGTTGATTCCTCGGTGAACGCGTATGTAAATAATATAAGAAAGCTCCATGAGAAGATGTATAAAACGAAAGATGTTAAAGCTTTGTCATGGGTTGGTGACTACCAGAAGATATTAGAATTCTTAGAAGATAATATAAAATCCTACCTAACTGTCAGAAACTTTCTAAATGCATTGATAGTTCTCATTCTGAATAACGATAAATTTACAAAAGCTTTGGAAGTGTATCAAGAGAAACGGGATAATCTAAATGACCAATATCAATCTTCTCAGGGAGAAATGACAACAAAGCAGAAAGAAAATTGGGTTGACTTGTCAGATATCCAGCAATATGTTACACAAATGAATGATGAAGTCAAGTTATTGAAACTAAACAAGAATGTATCTATTGGAAACTTGATGCTTATACAAGACAGATTCATGGTTAAGTTTTGGATAACATACCCAGTGAGAAACGATTTATCTAACACTAGAGTATTGACGAAACGAAATTTCAATCAGCTAAGTGCCGAAGATAAAAGTAATAATAATTATATGATTGTATCACCCAATAACGTCAGTCTACATATATCAAACTACAAGACTAAGAAAGTATATGGAATCAAGACAATCAAGATTACTGACAAAAATGTTATTGGTTATATGCGAGATTGGTTAAAGGTCAGTCCAAATCCAGAATACATTCTGATAAATTTAAAAACAAACAAACCTATGACTAGCAACCAGATTACACAGAACTTTCGAAGAATCTTTCATAATGAGTTTGGAAAAATGGTTTCTACAAGTTTACTCCGTCATATTGTCGTCAGTCATACCTTCGGGAAGCATATTGATGATATGGACCGTATGGCAGATATCATGTTGCATTCTAAGCAAACGCAACAAACCATATATAACAAACCGATTCCAGCGTAATTATTTATGGGCACGACTCGGTATTATAATATATATATTATTTCGGAGTTGTGCCCATGTTTTTCAATCGATTTCAATTGCTTTCAAATCACTTTGAAATAATTTACAGTTATATTATTTCACAGTTTACCACCAGCCCGACTCTCTTACAGCTTTCTCTTGAATAAGTGGTAACAAGAACTCTTTAATTGTCTTGACCTCAGTATCTATCGAGTCTAATTGATTTTCGACCTTAACAAGTTGAGTGGTAACTAAACGCATCGCTTTCGTGAGCTGATGTAGAAGTTCATTGTTGGTTTTTCTTAATGTTTCATGTTCGTATTTCTCAGTAAGGTAGGCAGTCATTGGCTTTTCTTTCTCAAGGCTCATATATCTATAGTTCAGATAAAAAGTTTCTCTAATATAGTCAGTGCAGAAAATAGAAAAAAAGAAATAAATAATTGGTTATGGTCTAAAATAAGACCATAAAATTATTAAAAACACATTTCACTCTATTTCGCACTCTCTAAAATATCAATAAATTAATTAATTTATTCGAAATAGACTGAAATAGACTGATTTACTAGTCTATGCACTAAATTTAGACCACACTTGAAATGTTTTGAACTAAATCTAAATTCTGCACTACGTATATTATAGTAACCATGAATAATAAATATCTGAGTTATAATATATATAGAATGTCTCAATCCAATAACTACAAGTCATTTCTGGAATTGCTGGCGGAAGAAATTGAAAGATTGGAAAAAGGTATATATGCAACAGAAGATGAGCTAATTCCTGACCGAGAGCTCAGTGATATTGCATATATGACCAAACAATTGGAAAACTCTGACACTGATAACGACAGTGATTGGACCCCACATGAGGACTCTGACAGCAGGAGTGAATCAACTGATAGTGATTATGGGGTTCTGGATGAATTTTAACTCCGGAATAAGTAATCTTTATTATATATATAGTTAGTATATAATACAGATGGATGCCAAACAAGCAAGAAAACTACGAATGCAGAAGCTCAAAGAAAAGAGAGCAAAACAAAATGCTAACACCGTTAATGCGAACACCGTTAGTAAGTATGGAACCAGGGTAGGAACACAATCATTGAACGCTAGTGAAGCAAACTACTGGAATAAAAAAGGAGTAACCTTTAAACCTATTTTGGAATTCAATCCATTGACTGATGAGGAAGAAAAAAGACTACATGATATGTATTATGTCAAGAACAATCGTGTTGGGTTCTTGAAGTTATATGAGTCCGTAAGAAAACCAAACGGTAGAACAGAAAAAGGAAAGCCTATTTATAGTCCAACTAGAGCTCAAGTTCAAGCATGGTTGAGTAAACAAATTCCAGCTTTAGACTATAAACCTGTTGAATCTAGTAAGGAATCACGTCCAATTCTTGTTTCTAAGATTGGAGACCTGGTGCAGATGGATTATTTGGATATGGGAGACAATCGAGATGGAAAGCATAGATATATGTTAAATATGGTTGATGTATTAAGTAAGAAAGCATATTCCAGAAGCCCTGTAAACAACACGGGAACTGGTCCAACGGCTAAACAGACATTGCAGCTAGCATCTGAAATATTTGAAGAGTTTAAAAAAGATTACAATCAATATCCGAAGCGATTGCAGACTGATAACGGACCACACTTTTTGAAAGAGTTCGATGCAGCTTTTCAAGATGGTGGTCAATATCATGACAAGATACAATATTCATCAGGGGTTAGATATCGTGCAACCTCTCAATCAGTTGTGGAAAGATTTAACCGAACTTTGAGAAATATGATTCGTAGATATCGAAATGATACGGATACAGGTGGAAATGATTGGTTCAAACACCTACAACAATTTGTATCTAACTACAACTCAAACAAACACTCATCACTTAAACTAGCACCTAACGAGGCAACGAATGATAATGTCCAAGAATACAAAGATAATATGAAAGAGAAAGCTTTGCTTAAGAACAAAAACTTACAAAGATTGCAAAAAGGTGATAAGGTAAGACTCAAAAACTTCAAAAAGGCTAAAGGAGAAAGTCAGTATAAGGACCAACCAAATTGGTGGCCTGAAATATACGAGGTTTATCATGTGTTCCAGTCCAAAACCGGGAGAGCTCCTGAGTATGCATTAGAACCGAATCCACCCACAACACTAGTAAACAGACCAGGATATCAAGGAATTATGAAAACTCCTAGGAGAAAGTTTACTATTTACGAGTTACAACTCTTAACAAGTGTCGGAGACAAAGACTATAACAAATATAAGATATCGACACGTTTCCATGAAGAGTCTGATGAAGAAGATGATGAACCAAAACCAACAGCACCGGTGAGTATGGAACCTCCTGATATAGTTAACAAAACAATTGATGTTAAATTTTACAATGTGTCAAATAAATCCTATGTAGTTGATAAAGATTCAATTAAACGAAGAAAAAAATCGTCGGGAACCTTTTACGAAGGTGAAGTCAGTAGCTATAACAAGGAAACAATGGAACACAAAGTCAAGTTTGATGACGGTGTAGAAGATAATTATAACTTTACTGATAAGAATAAAGGTGACTACATAGCCCAAAAAACAGGTTGGAGGTTAGCCAAGAAAATGGGCACAACTCCGAAATAATATATATAGTATAATACCGAGCCGTGCCCATTGAAAACCTGGTTAATAAATTATCTTAGTTAAGTAATATAGAATGGTTGAAGTATCTTACAGTCAAAAGTATTACAACGCAAATCGTGATAAAATTCTTCAGTATCAACGGGACTACTACCGTAACAAAAAACAAAAACGTAGAGGAGATATTAGAATCAAACATGGTTCATTCGTGCTCTTCGGACCGACTCCATGCGTAATCGATTGGGACAGTCCTTGCAATTGTTCCTATTGCTCCACATTGTAAACACATATAATAATTATCGAATTATCTTATATATATATACAATACATAGGATAAATGGGCACGGCTCGGTATTATTCTATATATATTATTTCGGAGTCGTGCCCATTTATCCTATGTATTGTATATATATATAAGATAATTTGATAATTATTTCTTTTTACCTGATGCTAATAATGTTTCGGCAATATTAGGATTATAGTTAAATGCTTTTTGTATCTTGTAAATTACTGCACTTCTGGGGTCAGCTCGTGCAAGCTTACCATTTGGCATATATATTCCAGTTGTAATGTTGGTGATGGTAGTTGGTTTCGTAACTGTAAACACTTCACCATCATCCTCTGAGAATATGAAGTCAGTGCCTGTGTAGTTTTTCGATAATACACTTATGACGGGCAGCATCACATCTTCGCTAAAATATTGTGAGTTGTCAATGAGTGAGCTCCGAATTGTATAGTAACCATATATTTGCTTTTCGGGCTTACGAGCTGCTGTGAGCACAGTTGAGTCTTGTGTTTCGGTCATAGTTGTATTTAATATATTATCATACGTAATTGTGTCCGTGTAAGTCGCGTCTGTTATAGCATGTGTTTTGATAATTACAGCTGATAAAGGAGCTTGCAATGAGTATTGACTCGAGCCGTAAGAATTCACCATCAAAGCGAGTGATTGTGTTGCATTCACATCTGCATTAGTTGTGATTGGAAAGAAGCTATTACTACCATTTGTCGCTCTAGCTTGATAGTTATATACAGAGTTCTTAATATTTAGTTGAGAATAATCAAAACCCATTTTGAACCACATACTTACTTCCCAAGTGGCTTCATCACAACCAAAGTTTTCTAAGAATATTCCTGTTTGGCTATCAAAAATAGTCCATAGTTTGCACAATGAAACCCGTTGACTACCTGCCATTCCTGCCGTGTTTGCAAATGGAATTAACTGACGAACTTCTGGGTTATACGAAAAGGAACCAGTTCCTTTGTTGCCTCTGTTTACTACGGGATTGATGTGATAGACATGGTTATGGCTATTTGGGTTATCCGGAAATTCTTGGTCAGGAGTAGTGATATTTTCCCTTCCTGCAAGAGGAAGATTACCTTGTCTTGGACTTGTGTGTAAGTTGGATATTGTGAACCTACTCCCAGCATCTGAAAAGTTTATTAACGCATTATCAGACCCCAATGTAATCCAATCCACAAATGCATATGTTAAGTATGTTGTTTCGTTAGTAACTTTTGTATTGTCAATCATATTATCTGTTGCGACTGTGTTAACTACGCTTTCATCCAAATATATGTTGTGATAATCGGCTTGATTGGGATATTGTGAATGTGCTATTGTGAACTCACGTTGAGGTCCTTCCTTAACATATCCTGACCATAATATCATACAGTCATTACCATATGCGGAGAAATGCCAATCCCATCCAACAAAGCGAATCGTATTTCCTTGAAACACTCCCTGTGCAGTCACTATAGTGGGATATAATGTTTTGAAAGCTGTCACATTTTGTGCCCTAGTTAATGCTCCTCCACCCGTTGTTGGAGGAATGAACACCTTTGTTATTGGTAAATCGATTTTCGATTGAATACCTCCAACTTGATTCGTCAAGAATGTGATATATTTTACCATCTTTGTCACTGCTGTGTATACACCTGTATCACTATCTAATGTTGCATAATCATACTCTTCTACTTCGGTAAACTTGGCGAAACCATAAGAAAGATTTGTATCCGTTAGAGATGAACTACTTGCTTCTATGAAGGTATTTGTAGAACCATAACCATAATTTATGAATTGCCTTGCTGATTGTCCTGTTCTATGATATACATTACCTTCCGTTCCATAATTGCTATTTGGTCGCATTCCATCATCACCTAGACTAGCGAAAAGATAGTTGTGCAAATCACTTTGTCCTGTGTGTGAGGTAACTTGTATAAAATTTCCAGGATTCATGTGGATAAACCTTGCATTGCTTGTAGATATATTTGTCCCAAAAATTAAATCATCTCGAGTCGCTTGAGCATCAAATAAGGTTTTCCATAACAATAAATTAGCGTTGGTGTATTCCATACTTATCACAATTTCGGCAGTGGCTCGAGCTGCTGTTGGTATCGATTTCCTAATGATATAACCGCTTTTCGCTAGCTTTCGTCCTGCTTCAAAAAGCACAGGGTCATAGACTCCAATATTTGTATAAGATTCAAGATAACGAGATGCAAGATTATAATGTTCGGTTGTATTTGCTTCGTATGATATTGAAGAAGTGTAAGTAGTCAGGTTATACTTTGAAACACTAGCACACTTAAACTGTTTGAATGTTGGTGATGGAATTACAACCGAGAGTGTAATATCTTTGGTCTTATCATACTTTTCATTGGGAATTGTTCTAGTAACTGTCTCTAAATTTGGAGATTTTTGTAGCTGTGCCGTAAGGTCTGCCGCAATATTTGCAGGTGTATTGTAACCAGAAGCAACCGATAGCTCTAGCTTGTCAATCACGGGAACGAAATCTCGTAAACCAATATCTCTGTCAAAGTTGAGTAGTTCGATTCTCGCCATTCCGATATAGTTATAAGGAAAGTGCTTCGATGCAATGCCTGGGACTTTGTTCTTCAATGTGTATATTTTATATCGTGAGTTATCATGTTTCCTCCTATACAGAGATAAATATGGTTCCACGTCATGAGGAGTGTTGGTAAAATCTAAGAAGTTTTCAGGAACCCCATCGTCTGGGTCCTTTCCATCTTTATCATACCTAGTAAATTTATCATAAGGATTGTTCAAGCCTTGTCCAAAGTGTCTCTTCGAAAAGTATAACCGGGGTAGCATCATACAGTTCTTCGCATCTGCATTCTTGTAGTATGAATAAGAAATGTTTACTAAATTATCCTTCATCATATATGAATAACTCTTAATTTGAGCAGTGTCAAATAGAGAGCTTGTGTTGGAGTGCCAAACAGTATTATCTACGTATATCACAGTTCCAACTGGCACTGGGTTAGGTAGACCTTTACTAAGGTATAAATTTTGGGTAATGATTCCCTCAAATCCACCGGTCGTCGTGTTGCTAACTATAATATTATCAGTTTTTGGAATCGTATTATCTTTTGTATATATATGTGATTTATACCAAACTAGCTTATCCTGTGAGTCAGCTTTAATGCCCAGTAGCGTAGCATCTTTTGAAGCAGCTACAAACGCTTCGACAGTATGCTGATTCGGATAGTATACACCTTTGACATTTGGGTCAGTATATGGAACTGTTTGCGTTGATATGTTTTTACCATCGAATTCAATCGATTCCGAACCACTTCCGATTTCGTGAATATATGCTGAATGAACTGCAACTGTATCACCTACGTTTAACTGTATACCGTCACCAACCTTATTCGTGAAGTAGGTATTCGTGTCTGTCTGCTTGACGATAGCTGCTTCATGAGAGCATTCTACTAGGTAAGTATTAGTGCTCATAATAAATATTATACTACTATTATATAATATTTAAAATTATTATTTATCCATGGGCATAACTCTGGTATTATCTATATATATTATTTCGGAGTTGTGCCCATTTGGAGTTTCCTAACAAAGCATTCTCAGGAGGAACTGTTGAGAACAGGAACTCCATAATCCAACAGGTTAGGTGCTGTGTCAACACTAACTTCCTGCACCTCTTCATGGACTGGAGGTGTTGGTTTGGGTGCGTCCTGTTTTCTGAACTGGAATAATTCTTCATCCTGTTGAATGATATCTTTATCAAATTTAAAAAGCATTTTGTCTCGGTCGGAAGTAGTTTTCGAACGCTTTGAAAGCACACACTTTGAGCCGAAAAGCGACTTATAGCATGAGACAATTGTTTTCTGCAATGTGTAGGAATTCGAAAAGTCGATATCGGACTTTGTGGAACTGAAAATAACTTTATAATCATTTTGCCATTGGTCTACATTGGAGCTGATAGCATTTTTCACAGTTATGTCAAACACCTCGGAACACCCGGCTTGCTGCTTTAGGTCTTTGAGAAACTTTATTTTAGCTTTTGTATTTTTAATCTTTTTCACATTAAACTCTTGAGTCTTCTTGTCGTAATGATTGAATACTTGATGGGTATCTTTGAAGAAAAAGTTACATATTGTGAAGTGCTGGCTCAGCTTCCTTGGATTTAAAAAGTATTCTTTGTATAACTCGGCTGACTTAGAAGGAACTTTCAATATTTCTTGCGTCTTATCGAATCGTTCGTCATTAATGTCAAAATTATTATATCGCTCTTCTCTCAGTGCTCTAGCATCCTCGGGTAAACATCCTTTGTTACTCTTTCGATATATGTCAGTATCGATAAATCCACGATTCTTTATAATATCTTTAAAGTGGGCATACGGGTTGCTCAGATAGCATTTATTGTCATACTCGAATCGAGCTAGAAGGGTGAAAAATGCATCGGAATATTTTCCTCCAAAGTCACGTTCGAAGAATCTACAACCGCATACATTGTCGTTCAGTAGTTGCAACTTTACATCTTCGAAGGAATTCCTGCTGCCTCGAAACTTCTTTCTCATGAAAAAGTAATTCAGCTTAATGATATTTCTACATCTGCAAATTTGTTGAACCATCTCAGTGGGAGTAATGGTTCTCTCATGATAGCATACAAATACTTCGCGTTTCATGGTCGAATCGATGCCATAGGTAACCTTTGGGCTATAAATTATTCTATCATGAGCCTCAAAGTCGGGTAAGCTCAGTGTATCTTTGGTAATGACTACTGCATCAGGAAACTCCTTTGCTAAAATATCTGCGTTCGCCTTGCTATCAGTAGCACAAAGCCACTTTTTGGTCTTTCTGAGTTTGTCTATCAAATCATCATAATTAAATATTTCCTCTGCAGGTATCTGGTTATTGTGACGATACATATTGCGATTATATGTGAACGTTTTGTTAATCTTGTTCAGCTGCATGAACATTAAACTGGTGTCACTGATATCTGCATCGGTGCAAATGACCTGCTTACAATTGCTGAGAATGTGCACAAATAATTCGTAAACTCTAGCACGTTTGTCGTCCATAGTAGCAGAGCGAATTAAATGTCTTATTAAACTATTGTATTCATCCAGATACACAACTGTATCACTCCAATCGAAGCCATAATATTCGTAACCGTAAGGATACTTGTATGCTAAGCTATCAATTTGACAAATCATACTTTTAGAGCTGTGCTGAATACCAACATGCTCGTAGTAGTCGCATGTTATACCCATTTCACTAAATTTATTATATTGGTCTTCTCCTAATGTTTTCCTAGAAACAATTGATAAAAACTTTAGTTTATTTCGCTTGATATAGTGGGCGAAGCTAGTAGTTTTGCCAGTCCCAGTGTCACTTTTCACAAAGATATTGTTATATTTTGTCAATTTAGGGACTTCGGCTATGAACTGTGCTTTTAATTTCGATAATTTAACCTCTACCTGAGCATTGAATTCTTCATCACTTAGGCTTCGGTTTCCTGGCAGATTGCGTGTTTCCTGAAGTTTGTCTTCCATTTCCTTGAGATAAGTAAAGAAGTCTCGTTTTGGTTCTCGAGGAATGTCTTTATCAAAGAAATCATACCCTAGTTTGTCACGAGTAAATGTGACATCGGGTTGGATTTCATCACGTATCGTAGGCTGAAACTTGTGATAATCAATTAATTTATCTGCGTTTGGCAAAGTGCAATGCCTCAGTAAATTTGCAACGCAATCGACATTGACATTGCAACCATTCCAAACATTGATATTCTTGTCGTAATCATATCTTGGATTAGGTTTTTTGTTGTAGCTTACCGCTTGTGCGATTGCTTCCTTATCTTTTTTGATATTATACTCGTTCCATAAGTCAGAACATTTCAGAATTTTGCAAGCAGTTGTCCACACTAGGAAGGAAGGTTCCCCATCAAC
>JACKZZ010001928.1_pt1 | contig 20407 bp, 17 predicted proteins | sample 8027871 | NCBI WGS metagenome assembly JACKZZ01 (sample SAMN15724774, study PRJNA655200) | protist metagenome | isolation source: fluorescence activated cell sorting (FACS) single amplified genomes of... | place: USA: West Boothbay Harbor, Gulf of Maine | collected 2000-07-19
TTCTATTTAAAGCTATGGCACTGACTACTAAATTAAACGCTGTTAACACAATGATCTCCGTTATAGGAGAAGCTCCTGTAAATACATTAGGAGGTACAAGCGTACCGGTAACAGTTGTCCAAGCAGAAACCGTATTAGACGAAACAAACAAAGCTATCCAATCAGAAGGGTGGCATTTCAATACGGAACACAACTATGTGTTAACTCCTGACGCAGGTACTAGTAAGATAAACCTGCCGAGTAACACACTAAGGGTAGACTTAGACCCACAAATTTATACAGACTCAGACCCTGTGCAGCGTGGACTTACATTGTATGACCGCAAGAAGCACACGGATGTCTGGTCTAAGGAGGTTAAAGCCTCCATTACTTTCGAGTTGGACTTTACAGATTTACCTGAGCAGTTCCGACATTACATTACTGTTAAAGCAGCCCGTATCTTTTCCAACCGCTTCTTAGGCAGCAGGGAGATAGAAGGCTTTGCTTTGAGAGATGAGATAGAAGCTAAAGCTAGAGCAGTCGATAGCGACGCTGAAGCTTCTGACAGAACTATATTCGACAACTACAGCGTACTCCGAGTGCTAGACAGATAGACGATGCCGTTACTCGTAACAAGTGTACCGAACCTTGTCCAAGGCATATCGCAACAGCCTGACAACTTAAGGTATCCCGGTCAAAGTGATGAGCAGATAAATGCTTGGTCTACTGTTGTTGAGGGTTTGGTGAAGAGACCACCTACTGAGTACGTAAAGAAGACAGAGAATAGAGTAGACACAGATAACGACCTGTTTACTCATTTTGTTAAGAGAGATGAGTCGAATAAGTATGTAGTAGCTGTCTCTCTGAATGGTGCTAATGTAAGTCTTGGTGTGTTAAATACAGAGGATGGAGTAAGGATTCCTGTCTCTGCTACTGCTACTGCTGCTAGTTACCTAAGCGGTATAACAAACCCTAGAGAAGACTTAAAAGCACTGACAGTAGCTGACTATACATTCCTTGTTAATAAGAAGAAGGTAGTCGCTAAAAGCACAGAAGAAGCTACTTACTCTAGAGTGCCTCCCAAAGAAGGTTTGATTGTTGTTAAGTTAGGAGACTACGAAAAAAACTACAGCGTCTTTATTAATAACACCTTAGTACCCTATGATAGTACCGTCTTTCCGCAAGGTCACGGTGGTCACGATCCTGCTAGTAATGGAGGTGTTGGTGCTGCTTCTTATCAATCTGGAGAAGGTTCTACTAGCGGTTATAACGCAGACACTACACATATAGCTCAGGATTTAAAGGATTTAATAGAGTCTTACATAGCAGTAAACTCTACAGCTACCACTCAATCTGTACAAAACGTAGGCATATCTGGCGGGTTTTCTTTACCTTACGCTCCTATTAGAGACGCTGCTACAGTTTCACCAGTAAACATAAATCAATACAGTTACAAGATTGAATTTACTTTAACTCAAGGAGTAACAGGGACGGGAGCTAAAGGATACATTACTACAGCTTTAGACGGTTCGGTTACAAGTTCAGGACTCACACAGCAAGGCACAGGTTACGACGCTAACGCAGTATCTACTTTAGAGTTGCAGATATACAGAGGGCAGTGGCGTTTTATTAATCCTATGTTAGGCACAAACTGGATGGGTTGGGAGTTATTCCAAACGGTTACAGCTGCAAACGCAAGTAACTTTGGCTATACCTTTCCTACTTTAGGCACGGTAGTAATACCTAATACCGCAGGGTCTACTTATGAAGTAGATGTACGAGAGAGTGTTATCCGTTTAAAGTCTGTAAGGTATGTAGTTCACAATACTGTTTTTTATTCTTTAATTAAAGAACACACAGCTGCTGCTAGTAGTGAACCGGGCGTGGGAAGTGACTGGACAGAGTATTGGGTAGAAGCACCCGCATCGGTTACAGCTGCTCAAGCGTGGGGTACAGGCTCTCTTTACAATCTTTCTGATTTTGGTTTACGAACTTCAGACGGCTTATCAGACCAAGGGCTAGGTGTTGTTTATAAAGAGGTTAATAATATAACGGAACTACCTACTGTTTGTTATAACAATTTTAAAGTTAAAATAATAGGAGATGCGGAGTTAGCCCAAGACGACTACTATGTAAGGTTTAAAACTAAAGACGGTGAAGATTTCGGAACAGGCACTTGGGTTGAGACCGTAGGATGGTGGAATGATGGAAGCTCGACAGGAGTGCAGGAGGCTTTACAGAACGCTTTTGATCCTACCACTATGCCTATTACTTTAAAGCCTGTGTTTGGTGATCCTACAGCTGTGCCACCGGAAGACCCTACAAAAGTTGTAAGTTTTAAACTACAGACACCAAATGAAGACACAACAGAAGCACCTAGGTGGGCAGCAAGAAGTGCAGGAGATAATTATACCAACCCATTCCCTTCTTTTGTAGGCAGAACCATTAACGATGTCTTCTTCTTTAAGAACCGCTTAGGCTTTCTAACTGACAGTAACATTATCTTCAGTGAGGCCGATGAGTACTTTAACTTTTTCCGTACTACTACTCAGCAGTTACTTGACTCTGCTCCTATAGATGTAGGACTCAGTCACACAAAAGTAGCACAACTGCAACACGCTCTGCCTTTCCAAGAGAAGCTTATGTTATTTAGTAGGCAGTCTCAGTTTGTGTTGAGAGGTTCTGATTTGTTAACTCCTAAGACTGTAAGTATATCACCTGTTACAGAGTACGATATATCAGACAATATAGACCCTGTTGCACTTGGTAACTACATATACTTCCCATTTAAGCGGGATACGTTTGAGGGGATGTATGAGTACTTTGTTGATAACAATACTGAGGTGTTTGAGGCTAATGAGATAACAGCACAAGTGCCTAAGCTTATACCTTCTAACATTACACACCTTGTAGGTACAGCTTCTGAGAACATGATAGTAGCTAAGTCTGGCACTGACGACTACACACTATTTGTTTACAAGTACTACTGGCAGAACAAAGAGAAGATACAGAGTGCTTGGATGAAGTTTACATACAGCCGTAAGATACGAGGCTTTGACTTTATAGACTCCGATTTGTTATTACTGACAGAGGACACAGAGGGCTTACACCTAGAGAAAGCTACAATGGAGAACGGGCTTGTTGATGACGGGCTTACTTATAAGTTGTACCTTGATAGCAGGATAGCAGGTGACGCTAAAGATGAAAGCGATATAAACATATTAACTGTTGCTTACAACTCTTCTGCTAAAACTACTACAATCAGCGGTTTCCCTTATGATCCTGTTAATGTAGAAATATACACAAAAGGTGGTACATTCAAAGACTTTACAAGGACAACAGCTACAGCAGGTACAGTAAGCGGAGCACTTGGTAGCTATGTAGATAACGGTGGAGACTTTGTTAACCACAACGGTGTTACTTACTACTGCTTGCAAGACAACGGAGGAACAGGAGTAACAGAACCGGGTGTAGGAGCAGAGTGGACGCAGTATTGGAAAGTTGTAGACTTTGATGTTAGTCGTCCTACTTGGATAAGCAGTGAGGCGTGGGAGAACATCGTTACTAATTGGGAAAGTTTAACAACAAGCTGGGATACAGGAGCTACTTATACAGGTGGTGTTGTTTACAAATGCATAAAAGATCACACATCTACAGCAGCGACTGAACCGGGAGTAGGAGCAGATTGGGCAACCTATTGGGTAGCTTCTACTGATTTTACTACTTATGCTTTTTGGTTGTTAGGTAACGACTACCACGACGACAGATACTTCTTTGCAGGTATCCCGTACAATATGTTGTACAGGTTCTCCAATCAGATACTGAAGCAACCAACAGAGCGAGGAGGACGCAGTGCTTCTGACTACACCTTTCAAACGATTCGTAACGCTAGTATTGAATACGCAGATACTGGACACTTTACTGTGGAAGTTACACCACGATTCCGAGACACCTACAAGTACCCCTACAACCCAGCGTTGCTTGCTTCTATATCCACTCTTAACGACTTCACACCTGAGAGCGGTCACTTTAGATTTGCAGTACAAGCTCAACCTAATGAAGCAACAATAGAGATAAAGAGCGATTCAGCCTTGCCTTGTAAGCTGTTAGCTGCAGAGTTTGAGTCTATGGTTATACCGAGAGCTAAGAGATATGGAAGTTAAAGTAGAGCAATCACAGCCTGATATGGATGCCTTTGACTTGTACGACGATATGAGGGAGGAAGACATGATTGAATGTATCGGTCTTATGCACCACCCTAAAGATGCAGTGGTTGAGTCCTTTGTCTCCTCTTGTAAGTGCTACAGTGTAAGGAGTGAGGAAGGACTGCATTGCTGCTTTGGTGTCAGTCGCAGGAGTGACAAGGTAGGAGTTGTGTGGTTGCTTGGTACTAGGCAGATGCCAAAGATTCGTAAGTATTTCTTGAAGCACTCTAAGCAATATGTTGAGGAGTTAATGGAAGGTTTTGAGTACTTAACAAATGTTGTAATGAAGACCAATCACCTTAGTTATCGGTGGTTAAAGTGGTTGGGTGCTGAGTTTAACGATTGCCAACTTGATGGTTATCAGTCATTTATATTAAGGAGTAAGTAACGATATGTGTTTTCCAGCGATAGGTGCATTAGTAGCAGGATACGGTTCTGTGGGAGCAGCGACAGCAGCGGGTGTCTCTTCGGCAGCTTTAGCTACAACAGGTTTGGCTGCGACCGCAGGTGCTGTAGGTGTCGCTTCGGCTGGTATGCAGTTTGCAGGTCAAAGGCAGCAAGCTAAACAACAAGCAGCTTATCAAGCACAGGCAGCAGCAGCGGAACGTCAAAGGTTTCTACAAGAACAAACTTCTATTCGTATGCGTCAGGCACAAGAGCAGGAAGCTGTGGGTCGTGAGCTTGAGCAGGTAAGCAAAAAATCACAAGAAGCTTTAGCTCGTGCTAGAGTATCTGCTGGAGAAGCAGGGGTAGCAGGTGCATCTGTACAAGCTTTGATGGATGACTATGTTAGACAAGAGGGAGGATACAGAGCAGCAATTTTAAGACAACAAGAACTAAGTGGTGTAGGTACAGGACTTCAGCTTGAACAAGCAGGGTTCGGTACACAGCAAAGACAGATCGGTATTAACAGACCTATTAATCGTCCTAGTGGCTTGGTGGCATCTCTTAGTGCTTTTCAACAAGGTCTCGGTGGTTATGCTACGGGTTTACAAATAGGGCAGATGAGAGGAAAGACAACTGACCAAGTAACATAATGGCTAAAGAACGAGTACAAGTACAAGGTATAGGAGGAGCCGTTCCCGGTATATCTCCAACAATTCAACGAGGCGGCCAGTACAGCGTACAAGTACAGCAAGCTGGTCGTAACAAGTTGATGGACTTAGCTGATGCTCTTGGTCAAGTTAATCCTATACTACAGCAGTATGGTCAGTTGCAGAAGGTTCAAGAGCAGATAGGCATAGATGAAGCTGAACTGATAGAAGATCAAAACATAATTAAGGAAGCTCAAAGAGCACATAAACGTGGAGGTAGCGGAGGTTTCAGTCCTTTTGCTGCTGCTAACAGAGAAAGAGCCAAACGAGACCATTTAATTAAACGTTATGTAGATGCTAAAATGCTGCCTAATCTACAAGCTAAAGTTCCTCAATTACTCAACCCATCTAACTATAAGAACGAAGCTGAGTTTTTAGATACAGTTCAAACAGAAATTGATACTGAGTGGGGTAACTTAACTGCAGAGGTTGGTTCTGATTTTGCAAACTCTGTTGCAGCTAAAGCAGTATGGAACAGTGTCGCCAATCCTTTTAAAAACAAATTACGGCTACAGTATCAAAAAGCAGAAGATGAGTTTTTAGCACAGAGTAATGTAGATGCTGCTGGGTTAGTCTTAGGAGATTTACATAAACAGAAAGAGGAAGTAAACCAAGAAGAGTTGGCAGCTATAGCCACTAACATGGACAATAGGTTAGCTGAAGATGTCCCCGGTTTAACACCCGCTGAACGCACTGCTCGTATTGTATCTGCTTACCAAACCCAAGCTGAGAGTTTATACGCTGAAGGTAAGTACAGAGATGCTGATAAGCTTCTTGATAATTTAAAAGGGTTAAAAGTAAACGGTGTTCGTATTTTTGATACAGGGTCGTCCTTGGAAGCCTTAAATAGAACTAGAGCAAAGGTAAACACACAGATAAAACAATTAGACCAGCAGGACGACAGTGATGTTGCTGATGACATATACTACTTATATAACTCTGCTGCGGCTGCTGTTGCCTCTGGATTAACAGGGGATAAAAATGTCGATAACTTTCAAAAAGAGACTGTTATTGATTATTTACTAGACGCAGGATACGACGCACAGTTTGCCTCCGACAAAGCTCAAGAGTTATTAGAAACTAAGGACTTCGGGCAACTTGAAACTTTAGGTTTAAAATACAGAGAAAAAGATATAACTAAAGAAGCTTGGAGAACTTTAACTGGTAGGATTACTAACTTTAGTACGAGCCTTGCTACAAAGACCGCTGCTGTATTATCTAAAAGTAACTTAGCTGAAGTGGATGCTAATGTGAAAGCGTTGTTAGACCAAGACCCCAAGGCTGATGTAAGTGATTTCCTTAAAACAGGGGCTGGTGTTTCTAATGTACCTATTACTGATCCAAGAGCTAGAGCTTCTGCTTTAACACAACAGCAACAATCTAGGGCTTCCTTTTGGTATGAGGATACTGAACCTTTTAAAACGGCTAATAATTCTTTCGAACAAGGGTTAGATGCTGTTATTGATGTTGAGTTGTACCCAGAAGAAGACCCTAATAAAAGACAGAACTTCAGAACAGAGGGTAGGAATTTATTTCAAGATAAGTACTTGGAGGAAGTAAGAGCTGTGCAGAAACGTTTAGCTTTTCTACCTGAACCGCAACGGAGCGAAGAGATGCGTGAAAGCGTACAGACTATACAGAATGATGTAAAAGAAAGTTGGCGTGATTTTAAACTGTTAGAGCGTAATTACAACAAAAGGTTTAAGCCTGTTATAGAGGAAGAACCGGCAAAGCTAGATGTCCCTGAGTTACTAGATGTGGCTGACGATAACTTAGAGAATGTTTTAGATAGCTGGGATACTGCTGTTTTTGAATTTGCGAAAGGTTTGACTTCGCCTAAAACAATGGGCTTACAAGTTATTAAAGCTAAGGCCGCTGTATCTGCCCCGTCTGTTGAGGATTTAAGATATGACGCTGCTAGTAGAAACAAAGCTTTTGATGCCGTTACTTATATCGAAGGTAAGTTAAACACAGCAGCATTTAAAGAAAATGATAAACTAGAAAAATCAAGACAAACATTACGTCAGATTTATGGTTACAAAACACCAGAAGAACTTACAGCTGATGATGTAAAAGAGATTGACTTTAGAACTACACCTGTATACGAATCTGAGGAACAGTTATTGATAGATGCAGAGGCTGTATTTAGACAGATACCACTATACCAAAAAACGAAAACAGAAATGACACTAGACGATGTGCCTCAGTATAAGTTATTAAACGAAAAGTTCGGTATAAGTACAAGGGAGCAGTTGAAAGTTTTCGTAAAGGAGCAGAAAAGGTTACTAGGGAATATAAAATAACATGGCTGAAGAAGAAGAACTTCCAGACTGGCTGAAACCTTCAAAGCCTTTAGAGCCTAAGCAAGCTATTCAATTACCTGAGCGTGAAGGTGCAGTAGAAGAGGAGCTTCCTGATTGGCTGAAAGCAGACACACAACCTCAATTAGACCCTCCTCCTACTCCTCCTGTTCCTGTTGACGAAGAAGAAACTTCTTGGTGGGGTAACTTTAGTAAATGGAAGGCTGCGGGTCGAGTAGCGTTAGAGATGCAACCTGCTGCTAAGTCGTGGGTACGCACTGGTGTTAGAGCTTCGGAAGATTTGTTTAATGCCGTCAATGAAGTAGTACCTTTTGGACAGGAAGTTAAATGGGAAGATGAGTGGCTAGGAAAACCTGAGGGAGCAGTGGCTGATATAACAGCTGAGATAGGAAGCTGGGCTACTCACTTTTTTATACCCGGTGCTGCTGTAGCTAAAGTACCTACGGTTGCTTCTAAGATGCCCGCTGTTTCTTCTACTGTTGCTAAACTTACAGGACTGATTGGTAAAACAAAGAAGGGAGAAAAAGCATTACAAGTAAGTAAGATAGCTTTAGAAGGAGCGGGTAGAGGTTTAGTGGCTGACTACTTAGCTACTGATGTGGATGACATGGAAGCAGACGCTGCTTTAGAGAAGCGTTTAACAGAGTCCTACAAAGGTTTAGCTATAGGTAGTGCGTTAAACTTAACAACTTTTGGAGCAGGTAAAATCATAGGAGCACAAGTAAACAGGCTAAGTGCATTACGAAAGATTAAGAAAGCTAACGAAGGAAAGGCTGACCCTGTTGAAGCGTTGCAAGCTTTAAAGAAATCAGTCGAAGAAGAAGTAGCACTCAAAGAAGATTTGTTATCTAACATCAAACCAGTAGACGACAGAGTTGATCCTACTCAAAGCTTTGATGATGTTGTTAAATCTTTAGAAGAACCTACACCTCCTAAGCCTGAAGTTACTAAAGAAGAGGTAAAAGTCGAGAAGCCTGTAGTTGATCCTGAGCTAGAACTTGAAGATATAATAAACAGAGGCAAGTCTTTGCCTGATAAGATAGATGCTTTGGTTAGATTTAATGTAGCTTTAGACGGTGAGATGACACCGAAGATTAACACTTTAGTTGAGAGTCTTACAGCTTTTGATGAACAGATAGAGAAAGGTGTAAGAGCTGGTTTAACAGATCAATACAAGTCTATACAGGATGGCGTGGTAGAGTTAGCTACTGACTTGAAGCGTTACCGTAAGATGATTGAGTTGAGGGCTAAAGCCGCAAACTTGACAGGTAAAAGTTTAGGTGCTTTCAAAGGTAAGAATATGGACTTTAGTAAGCCTATTACCTACAAACCTGCTGTCCTTAAACAGTTCGACAGTATTGATAGATTGTTAGGTTTGGTTGATGGTATAAAAAGTGGAGAGCTTACGAGCGAAAAGTTACTGACAGGATTAAGGAGAGAGTTAGACAATGCCGACGAGTTGTCTAAGACAGGCGACCTAAAGAAAGCTGTAGACAAAGAGTTTGATGCGTTGACGGATGAGAACATTCCTACCATATGGGATAAATATAAAAACAGAATAAGCGAGCAAGTACTACGCACACTTCGTTTAAGTAAAGATACTAATAAAGCTGCTCTTGATATGTTCTCTACGAGTGTAACAAAGAACTTAAAAGAGGCAGTCCAACCTAACAAACCTTTATCCCGTAAAGTAGCGAGCACCTTAGGCGACCTACAAGACATCTTAGCTAATCCTGAGAAGTATAAAGAGTCGATAGATGTTATCATTAAAGATATATCGGAAGCTACAAACTTAAACCCTGAAGCTTCCGCTCGTGCTCTTCGTATACTTAACGACTTAAAAGAAGGCACTAAGGGTGAAAGATTTATAGCAGGTTTACCTCAGAGAGATAAGCTGATACAGAAAGTATTAAAAGAAGAGACAGCTAATATAGGTAAGCAGATTAAAGACGCTATAAATAACGGCACAGAAAAGCAGTTAGTTGATAATGTCATCAGCGATATATCTACTAGAATTACTTCTTTGGGTTATCACGAGAAGAAAGCTTTAATAGATTCTATAAGGGTAGAGTTGGCTAATAGCGTAACAGCTATGCGTGAGAAGATCATAGGCAACTTTATGAGTAAAGAGATTTACCAGAAGTACGCCCTTAAACAAACGATTGAAGAGTTAGATGAGATGTCTGACAAGTCGTTAGCTGAGATTAAAGAGTACTTAGGTAAGACGGCTAAACGAGTAGAGGCTGTGCCTGAAGACATAAAGAGGTTACAACAACAAGCGAGAGAATCAAAAAAAGTATTAACCGACAAGTTAAAGGAAGAGGAGGTCGCTGCTTACAATGAGTTCATAGGAGAGTTCTTACAAGCGTTAGGTCGTATGGACGCTTTTGGTATGGAGGAGATGGGTAACTTTGAATTATTCCTTAGAGCTGCTGAGAAGTTCCGATTAAATGCGTTGTTATTTAGTGTGCGTACTTGGACTGTTGGCCTGTTTTCCGCTGGCTTTAACATGGTACATCAACCTTTTAGACAAGCTTGGAAGAAGTATGCAGAGATTACTTTTAAACAACGTGCAGGTATAGTAGGGCCAGAAGTAAGTGCGTTGCAAGCTGCTAAGAATGAACTAGTAGCGATGACTGAGTATACTAATAACTGGACGGATATGCTTAACATATTAAAAGCTACATGGAAACAACACGGGCAGGGTGCTTTTAATGCTAAATCTTTTAGAAGACATGAAGAAGACCTTATAGCTAAAACAACTACTGATGAAGTAGACGCTATTAAGAAAGGCCCAATAAAGTTAAACTTTAAAAACAGGGAGCATACAAGGCGTTTAGTAAACAAGTACGGAAGAGATAACGCTAGAACTAAAAAACTATACAGAAGATTCCTTGAAGATATTGTTGAAGGAGAGCCTACTACTAATATAGGAAAGTGGCTTGATCCTTTGTTCTCTATAAGTTTTAGGAACATGGGGATGGCTGACCAACCTTTTGTTTTCTTAGGTACAATGAGAGCTTTGAGAGCTGACGGCTTGCAGGAAGGTTTAGTTAAAGGTTTAGAGGGAGAAGCGTTAGAGAAGTTTGTTAAGGAACATATGCAGTCTGCTTTAAAAAGAGAAGGTGATGTGTTGCAGTGGGCTAATAACGAAAAGTTTAATGAAGTATCCGAGTTAGGTTTCGCAATGGTATATCAGCAGGAGTATTCCGATAAAATTATATCTGTGATAGCACAGGGTTTTTCCAAATACTCAAGAAGCGGTACAGGTTTTGATTACTACAGACCAGACAAAGCTCTTGCTAGGTTCTTAGTTCCGTTCTTAAAGTCTCCTACAGCTATTGCTCAGTGGACTGTTGATAATATGCCAGTTGTTTCTCACGGTTATTTTGCAAACGCTATGTTAAACAACAACAAGTCAGCAAGAGAACTTAAAAAGGTAATAGACACTATTAACCAAAACAACCAAGCACTTAAAGCAAAACCAATAACAAAGAACGAAATAAAAAGAATAGAAGGTGACAATGATAATCTAATGGCTCAAAAAGAGGAGCTAGTGCTGAAGGATGTTGAAGAAAAAGCAGAAGCAGCAGCGAATGCTATGTCTGCTTCTGTTATGGCGATAGGGGCTACAACTGCGGTAATGAGCGGTAATATTACAGGGTCAGGAGCACATCTAAACGACGACCAGCAGAAGCGTTTAAGAGACGCAGGGTGGAGACCTAATAGTCTGTATATTGGAGGGAAAGTCATAGACTACGGCAGAATGGAACCTTTTAGTACTCTGCTGTCAACGTATGCTGACCTTATTCATTATTTATCAATGACAGGACAAGAAGCTACTTTAGATGATAAAGAATTTTATGATGTAGTGTTATCTTCGTTTGTTCATAATTTTTCCAACAAGTACTTTCTTAGAGGGTTGCAGTCCGTCTTTGGTTTATTAGACACAAGGAAAGGGGAAGCCCAAGCTGATAACCTTATTATAGACGGTGTCTCTTCTCTTTCTCCTACAATAATTAGAGACTTGAACCAAATGAACCAAGAGTTTCAAACTAAAGCACACGGTTTTAAAGAGAAGTTACTTGAGAGGTCTTTAGGTATACAACCCGGTCAGTTTGATAGAAATTTATTAGGTGAGAAAGTTGACAGAAAATATACAATGGAAGGTGTCTGGGGTATCGTTAGTCCTATATTTTTTAGTAAAGACGAGCGTGATCCTATCTTGACTGAGGTTGCTAATATAAGAGAAGACATAGGTCAAAGGCTTGTGTATAAAAAATCAGACGTACAGACAATAGATACAAGAGAGTACCGCAATCCTAGCACAGGTTTATCTTTGTTTGATACTTGGATGGATGAAATGTCTGAAGTTAAAGTAAACAGCAAGACCTTGCGACAAGAGTTGAAGAGTCTGTTTAAGACTAAAGAATATAAGGACGCTCCTAACTTTGAAGTACCGGGAGATAAGGACACTAAAGGTGGTAAGGTTAAGAAGGTACTTGAGAGATATAGAAACAAAGCTTGGGATAATATGCTGAAAAGTAGAAAGATAAGGAAGTACGAAAACGCAGACGAACAGCGTTGGTATGATGTATTTACAGGTAAAACTTTATTAACAGAAACACCTACCAAAGACCTGCCCGGTTTAGCGGAACAACAAATGCCTAAGCAATAGTACTTGCCCTTCTCGCTCAATAGACAATAATATAACATCATGGCCACCACTTACGTAGACTACACAGCGACCGCATCGCAAACAGATTTTGCTTTTAACTTTGAATACCTTGAGGATGAGCACGTAATAGTTGAGATCAACGGAACAGCACAACTCTCTTCTGCTTTCTCGATTGTTACTTCACCTGCTAAGAAGGTGGTATTAAATGTAGGAGCCACTGCTGGAGATGTTGTCCGAGTTCGTCGTAAGAGTCAGCCTGACACCAACCTTGTAGATTTTGTAAATGGTTCTGTATTAACGGAATCCGAACTTGATCGTGCTTATCTCCACAACCGTTACTTAAACGAGGAGATAACTGAGTTAAATGATTCATCGTTACAGATAGAAGCAGGAGGCACAGACTGGGATGCACGGACTAAGAAGATAAAGAACTTAGCTACTCCTACTCTTACAACAGATGCTACAACTAAAGACTATGTAGACGGTAAGTTTAACCAAGCTGCTACTGGTACTTCTAGTCCTCCTCTTAAGTGGGTGTTCACAGGAACAGCAGGAGCAGATACTACTTACACAGTTACAGGTGCAGAGATCAACGGAGACACAGCTTACGATGTAAGTAGTAACGGATCTGTTCTTGAGCCTACTACAGACTACACGGTAGACCCTAACACAGACACACTGACAATAAAGACGACTCTTACGGGAGGTGAAGACATTGTTATCATTCAGCGAGGGTTTGGTATACCGATCAGCACAGGAGAGATAAGTAGTGCTCAGATAAGTGCTGACTCTATTACTACAGCTAAGATAGCAGACTCTGCTGTTACTACGGCTAAGATAGCTGATGGCTCTGTTACCAACGCTAAACTTGCTACACCTTATGTACACCCTAACCACACAGGAGATGTTACCTCTACAGGAGACGGTGTTACAGTTATAGCTGATGACGCTGTGACAAGTGCTAAACTAGCTGATACTGCTGTTACACCGGGTGCTTATACAAACGCTAACATTACAGTAGACCAACAAGGTAGGCTTACAGCTGCTGCTAGTGGTAGTGGTGGTGCTGCTGGTACTCCGAATTGGAATAGTGGGTGGGTAAATACAGATGGATCAACCACTGTAGCAAATAGTGCCCTTTTAAGTTTTACTCACAACCTCGGGTCTGAGAACTTAATTGTACAAGTTTACATGGCTACCAGTAGTGCTGGTGCTGATATGGTTGCAGTAGATTCAATACATAGAGTGGAAGCTCCGGTTGATTCACAGCTTGGAGGTAACATAGAAGATATAACAACTACTACATTAAAGGTACGACTCGCACAAGACGGTTGGCACAAAAACACCACAACGGGGGCAAGTGCAGGAAATTGGGGTACTACATACACACACATTAAAGTCGTAGCGAGTGCCAGTGCAACGGTTGGTACTGCTCCGTCTGTTTTTACTAGCGCCGAAACAACTTTACCTGCGAATAATGTTACAGAATCATGGACGCATAGCTTAGGACAAACTCCTGATATAATTAAATTAATTCTGATATGTAAGACAGCAGAGCACGGTTATTCGGTTGGAGATGAAGTACATTTTACTAGCGAACATACAGTTAATGTGACCGCTACTAGTTTTTGGGCAAATTCTACTACTATAAATTTGAGATATGTTATATCTTCCGGGGTTTCTGCTTTTTGGATCGTTAGAAGAGATACAACAAATGTGTCAACTCCCTTAACCCCAGCTAACTGGAAAATAATAGTAAAAGGTATTGTATTTTAAATAAAGATGACCGAACAACTCTCACATTTCTTAGACACCGCTCTTGCTGTTATTCTTGGTGTTATCGGTTGGATGATAAAGAAGCTGTCTGACCGCTTAGAGAACGACGAACGACGACTTACAAAGATAGAGGTTGAACTAGCTGCTCAAAACGAACGAGACATAGCTGTAGAAAACCGTATGAGCGGGGTAGAATCGACTGTTAAAGAAATGAATATTAAACTAGATAGAATGTTGGAGATGCTTATTAAACGATGAAACAGGGACTATACGCAAACATTAACAGACGACGCAAGCTAGGCATCAGCCGTAGCAAGAAGAAGTCTACAATCAGTTCTAAAGCTTACGCTAATATGAAGCGTGGGTTTCCGAAGAAGAAGAAGTAAGGATGGCTCGTAGTGTATCGTTATCTTTAGGGAGAGGTGAGAAGAGTCGTAAAGGCGGTCTCACTGCTAAGGGTCGTGCTAAGTACAATCGTGCTACAGGTTCTAACTTAAAAGCTCCGCAACCCGGTGGCGGCCCTCGTAAGCGTTCTTTCTGTGCAAGGATGAGTGGAAACAAAGGGCCAATGAAAGACAGCAAAGGCAGACCCACCCGTAAAGCTTTAGCGTTGCGTAGATGGAAGTGCTAGTATGCCGTTACGTCCTAGACCAGTCATACACCCTCTTACGTTCCAAAACAGAACGCTGTCTGTAACTGCTGCTGCGGAAGCTAAACAGAACAAAGAGAAAGCAACGACACTTGAGCAGCAGGTAGAGTCTTTAGAGAGTGATCCGTTTTTTGTTACCATTGATGGCGGAGGCCCTGTGTTAGAAGATACTGATATATTTGATGGAGGAAGTATAGATGCCTAGTTTTACAAAACGTATACAATTAAGAAGAGGAACAGCGAGTAACTGGTCTGAAGAGAACCCTGTACTGCTAGAAGGAGAAGTGGCTATTGAGTTGGATAACAGCCGTAATCGCATTAAGATAGGTGACGGTGTTACTCCTTGGAATGCTCTGCCTTACTTCCTAGATGCTCGTGAAGAAGAAGTAGGAGATCACGCTGAGTTCCTTGAAGGCTTGACAGGTGATCCTTGATACTCTAACAAGAGTCGGATTTAACCTTAACAAATGAAACAGAACAATGAGTGTATGGTATCAAATGGGACAAAGTGTAAGAAACTTATTAATATCTCTTACTTCAACTAGCCAAGCTATTTTGGACACTGAGAGTAACATAACTGCTAGAACTGACGACACTTTGGGGACGATGGCTTTTGCCACCGATACCTCTAAGCTCTACGTTTTTACTGAGTCAGGGTGGGTTCACGCACAATAAGCTTTGACTTAATTTAATCACTAACATAAAACATTAACAACAACTATGGCAAATATACTTCAACAAATCGGACAGACAGTTAAGACGAAGTTGGATGACAAGGTCGATAAAACGGATGCGGTTACAGACTTCCTTAAGTCTATACTCGGATTCCCTGAAGACACTGTTGCTCCTTCGGTGGACACTTCTACAAATATAGCGGCTAGAACTAGCGACGACACGGGTACAATCATGTACGCTAGTGATACTTATGACTTGTATGTGTTTGACGGAACTAACTGGCAAATCTTTAACAACAGCTAATAATGAGTGATATTACATTAATTAACGACAGCGAGCAATCTTCGCTTGTTACTAACGGACTCGCTAAGAATGGTGAGATGTATTTAAAGAAAGCAGGAAGCACCGACGCAGGTTCTATTGTTGTATACGACAGTGGAGCTTGGAAGACTTTCGCTAATGAAGGAGGTGCTTTTAGCAACGCCTACAGCTTAAGTTTAGACGGAAGCAACGACCACGCTACATTTTCCTCTCAAACTTTTGCTGACGGTGCTAGAACTTTCTCTGCATGGTTTAAGCCTTCTTCACTTCCTTCGGGGTATAAAGGTATAATTGGTGGGGATAGTCATTATGTAGGTGTTAATCTGAGTGCTAGATTTTTCCTTATTTGGGACGGTACTACTTCTAGGTACAAACAGTGGTCAGGTACTATCGACACGAGTAGTTGGTATCATGTAATGATTGTTGATAACAATTCCGGTTCAGCAGGAAACTGTGTAATTTATGTAAATGGAACCGATATTGGTGTTCCTGCTCCGTCGGCTAATACATCAGCACCCGGTGCTTTGACCTTTAAATATATCGGTCGTAAATCTGCTGATTACTTCCCCGGCCTTATTGATGAAGTAGCTATATGGAACTCAGACCAAAGTGCTAATCTGTCTGCTATTTATAATAGCGGCACTCCCGATGATTTGACTAGTCTCAGCCCTCTTCACTGGTGGAGGATGGGAGAAAACGACAGCGGTAGCGGATCGACAATAACAGATCAAGGAAGTGCTGGGGTAGATGCTACTCTTGTTAATGGAGCTTCTTTTTCAACAGACGTACCTTCTTAATACTTATGAACGACAGACAATATGTTATACTAAACGCTGCTGATGTTTCTACCGTCAACTTTGACGATGTGCTTGAGACTTCCGCAGATACACTAAGATACAATGTAGCAGGGGATGAAACCTTTGTTAAATATGAAGGTGCTAAACCTCGTTGCTTGTATGGAAAAGATGCCTTGAGTCACTCAGCTATGCTTACTGTATTAGCAGGGGAAGCTTGGACTGCACCAGAGGAGGAACTATAAGACATGGCTAAACTAGATTTAATTACATCATCCACCCGTCCCGCTTCGCCAGCTGCTGGTAAGGCTTACTTTGAGACGGACACTAATAAGATTATCGTTTGGGATGGTACTGCTTGGACAGAGATTATCTCCGACGGTACTGCGTAACTACAACGCTTTATTCTAATCATTAACTAACTAAATACTAATAATATGCCAGATACATCATCCATATTCTATCAAATTGGTCAATCGACCAAAAGTGCTATTGCAGCAGAAGAAACACGGGCGTTGGCTGCAGAGGCTACACTTCAGACGAACATCAATTCTGAAGCCTCCAGTCGTGCAAGTGCTGATACTACATTGCAATCCAACATCGACAGCGAAGCTTCAAGCCGTTCGGCTGCTGACTCTACCTTACAAGGTAACATTGACACAGAAGCAAGCAGCCGAGCATCCGCTGACACAGCTCTCCAATCCGAGATTGACGCTACTCAAAGTGGTGCAGGTCTTGGTGCAGGTGGTTCGTACTCCGCTAACTCTTCCACCAACTACATTACTTCTGTAAGTACTTTGGTTGGAGCTGACGAAGCTCTCGACGCACAAATCAAAACTAATGCTGACGCTATCTCTTCTGAAGCAAGTACTCGTGCATCTGCCGATACAACCCTTCAGTCTAACATTGATAGTGAAGCATCCGCTCGTTCCTCTGCTGACACAACTCTGCAAGGTAATATCGACACAGAAGCTGCTTCCAGAGCCTCCGCTGATACTACCCTCCAAAGCAACATTGATGCTGAAGAGACTGCCCGTCAAGCCGCTGACTCCACGCTTCAAACAAACATCAACGACGAAGCTACTTCCCGTGCGTCCGCTGATACGACTTTACAGTCCAATATCGACGCTGAAGAAACTGCTCGTATCGCTGCTGTTAGTGGTGAGGCTACAGCTAGAGCTTCTGCTGACACGACTCTTCAGTCTAACATTGATTCTGAAGCTTCGACAGCCCGTGCTGCTGAATCTGCTCTTGACGCTGCTAAAGCTAACCTTAGTGGTGCTTCCTTCACAGGAGACGTAAGCGGAACAAACCTTGTCCTTAGCGGTAACTTAACTGTTCAAGGTACAACAACATCCCTTGAAACAACTAACTCCCAAGTTAAAGACGCTATCATGCTTCTCAATGACGGAGCCGGTTCAAGTGCTAACAACGGTAACGACGCTGGGTTTATCATTGAGCGTGGTTCTTCCGACGACGGAAACATCGCTGCTGTATATGACGAAGGTGAAGACAAGTTTGCTTTCTACAAAACTTCAGCCGGTGCTACTTCTACTGACATCAGTGGAGACGACGGAAGTGCTACATTGATCGACGTTAAAGCTAACGACGTTGTTCTTGGAGACGGTAACAATCTTGGTTCATTGGCTGACTTTACAGCTGCAATGGCGTAAGACTTAAACAATAACTAGCTAACAATGAGTACGAAAAAGAAAAAGGATACATTAGTTCCGATTAATTTTCGTCTCACTAGCTCACAGAAGAGGGAGGTCGCTGGCATCGCATCAGATTTGGGTGTCAGCACCTCGGCTCTTTTACACTCGTGGATTACTAGAATCTTGAACAACATGAACGGATTCGGTGACCATGACCAGCTACTGAGAGATAAATAACAACGTATGAAGTCATTCAAAGAACTAGGTAAGATGCACGCAGCTACTGCTGACTTGTTATCAGATTCTGTTAAGTTCATGAAGGCCACCGAGGAGTACAACCCTGCATTGATTAACTGTGTGATTAAGTTCCTTAAAGATAATCGTGTTGAGTGCATGTCCGAAGAAGGAACTCCTCTAAATGATTTGAAAATCGAAGCTCTGCCTTTCTTAGAAGACCCAGAGGTTCAACGGCAAATCGGCAAATAACACCTACTCTTTGTTTCATTACATACACCAATAAGGAGTCGCTTCTGCTATAAACGGAGGCGACTCTTTTACTTTACAACAAAACGATGAAGAACAAGAAAGCACCTGTAGAGATACCACCACAGCTAAAGAACTTTAAGAACTTCCTGTACATTATATGGAAGCATCTTAACCTACCTGATCCTACTCCTTTGCAGTATGACCTCGCTGACTATATGCAACACGGCCCTAAAAGGTCTGTTATCATGGCGTTTAGAGGAGTAGGTAAGTCGTGGATATGCTCGGCCTATGTAGTACATCAGCTACTGCTAGACCCCACTTTAAACATCCTTGTAGTGTCTGCCAGTAAGAACAGAGCAGATGACTTCTCCACCTTTACCTTGAAAATCATACACGACATACCTATTCTTCAAGGACTCATACCGACAGATAACCAACGATTCAGTAAGATAGCTTTTGATGTAGGCCCTGCTCCTGCTGCTCACGCTCCCTCTGTTAAATCACTGGGTATATCGTCACAGCTTACCGGGTCTCGTGCTGACATCATTGTAGCAGACGACATAGAAGTACCTAACAACTCTGCTACACAAGGCATGAGAGACAAGCTGGATGAGCAAGTAAAGGAGTTTGAAGCTATTGTTAAACCCTTGGACTCCTCCCGTATCCTCTTCCTTGGTACTCCTCAGTGTGAAGACAGTATCTATAACAAACTGCGAGACAGGGGCTACAACGCCCGTATATGGCCTTCTGAGTATCCACAGGTGTCTACACTTGCCTCACACTACGGAGACGATCTAGCACCCTTTATAGGCGATAACACATCAACAGAGACAGAAGGTACAACTACAGAACCCCTACGCTTCTCTGATATAGACCTAGAAGAGCGGAAGATGTCGTACGGCAGGACAGGGTATGCTTTGCAGTTCATGCTTAATCCTAGGTTGTCTGATGCCGACCGCTACCCCTTAAAGATTAACGACCTTATTGTTATGGATGTAGATGTGGACGTAGCTCCTGAGAAGGTGATGTGGACATCTGATCCTACCTTTGCTGACAGAGACCTACCTAATGTGGGACTGCGGGCTGACCGCTACCACCGCCCTCTTAAAACAATAGGTGAGATGATACCGTACACTGGCTCTGTGTTGTCTATTGACCCTAGTGGTAGAGGTAAGGATGAGACGGGGTACGCTGTGGTGAAGATGTTGAACGGTCAGCTGTATGTTCCGGACGCTGGTGGACTGAGAGGAGGCTACGACACACAAACCCTACAACAACTTGTCGGTATAGCTAAACATAACAAAGTTAACCAAGTAGTCATAGAGTCTAACTTTGGGGACGGTATGTTCATGGAACTTATTAAACCTCTGTTTCGTACGACTTACCCAGTAACAATAGAAGAAGTAAGACATAACAAACAGAAGGAGCTTAGAATCGTAGATGTGTTAGAACCTGTTATGAATGCTCACAGACTGGTGTTTGATCCCTCTGTTATAACATTAGACTATAAGTCTGCTCAGGCTTACCCTATAGAGATACAAACGAAGTATATGCTCTTTTACCAACTATCAAGGATAACAAGAGAAAAGAACAGTCTTACTCATGATGACCGGTTAGACGCTCTTTCTATAGCTGTAGCTTATTGGGTACAACAGATGGCAGCAGATGTTAATCAAAACATGATAGACCGTAAGCAGGAGCTGTTACAACAAGAGTTAGATAGCTTTACTGATAGCTTTCACAAAAGAAGCTTTAGCGGTAACAAAGCGTTACT
>JACKZZ010016302.1_pt1 | contig 20405 bp, 11 predicted proteins | sample 8027871 | NCBI WGS metagenome assembly JACKZZ01 (sample SAMN15724774, study PRJNA655200) | protist metagenome | isolation source: fluorescence activated cell sorting (FACS) single amplified genomes of... | place: USA: West Boothbay Harbor, Gulf of Maine | collected 2000-07-19
GACTTGCTGGGTATTTACAGCAGTTCACAGATGGCGAACGCCGCGATCGTGCACTGCCTCGGTTACTACGCGCACGAAGAAGAGTTCCACAACCATAAGCAAAACATTCTCCACGATCGCGTGCGCAAAGCGAGAAATTATCCTCTTGGTGGGGAAACCCAAGAAAATAGTAATGTTGGTGGGGAAAACAAAGATAACTCAAGTGATAACTCCTCGAGTAGCAGTGGTGGGGAAAAAGCTAGCACTCAGCAACCCCTAGGCGGTTTATTAGAAGACACCACGACAATCCGTCTCAATGAAGATGATTGTTACGACATTATTCTCAATGCAGATCAGTCCTTATTCGAAGGCGAGGTAATGCGAATCTGGGGCGAGAAACACGCTGTGGATTCTAAGCCTCGTTTGTGATTCCGAGTCTCGTTTTGGCATCCATTTAAGGAAGCCTACTCCAAACCAACGCATTTGTGTATGAAGGACAGTATAGCGAGACCTTCCCCTTGACAGTGTCAACGACACAAGCTATTTGTCCAGCATTCCATGTCCTTCTCGGCTGTGTGCAGCCTATCAACTGTTCCCGATCCACAGAAATCCTAAGAATCTTAAGTCAGCGGCCGAAAGATCTGTTGAGGTATCTCATCGCGTCACAGTGTAGTGAACCAGTGTCACACTGTGTGGAGAAGGTCGACTATTATGATGCTGTTATCAGCGAGCCACACTGGGCTCGTCGGTAGGATTTTCTTGTTCGCATTCATACTAGAATCAGTTTTTGTCGCTGCTAGTCCTGGGAATAACGTGCACGTGCTCTGGATCGGCGATTCCCTGACACGATATGGCTACATCGATTATTTGTATCGTTTCCATCGTGACAATGTCGGCTTCCGTCGTTTTGAATCCGCGCGCTGGTCAAGACTTGCTCCGGCTCCTGTCGTCACTCTCGCCACTCTCGACGATGCCGGCGCTGAGCACAATACTGGTCGCAGTGAAAATAATACGCCCGTCCAGCTTTTGTGGGAGCGATACTGGGGGAATTGGACGGATTATTTCCGCGGAAGCACCGCCACTTTCGAGGGACACATGACGTGCGAGTGCTGGCGAGAGCCACGAATGAGAACCGAAAGCGACGACGAGGCGGATCAACGCAACAAGGTGTGGCCGCCCGCCTATGTCCGCACCGTCGTGGAGAATCGACACTACGACAGCGCACGGGATCTCGAAGGAGAGAAGCGAAAGAGGGACTTCCTCGATTCGCTACTGCCGGAGAGTAATTCGCTTCACATGTCAACCAGACAAGAGAAGCATACTTTCATGCAGTATCTCGGCGACCATGCTGGAGTGCGAGGTGTAAGAACACAGAGAAAGTTCCCACAGAACTTCGGACCCCTCAGAACCTTTCCTCCAGAGTTCGCTTACCAGGTGAGTCTAAAATTCGCGCTTCAGTATCTGTACAGCGATCTCGACGACGCGGACAGAATATCACATATCGTGTTGAACGTCGGTTGGTGGAAACACACGAAGCTTTTAGTCGAGCTGGAGGAAACGATCGAGGCTGCTCTGAAAGTCGCTCCGATTGTGATCTGGAGCGGCACGGGCCCTGGAAGGAATGGCGACGACTCCCAGTTCCGTTTTATTGAGGAAAAGATGAAGAAATTAAGTGCCACCAGCAACGGCGCAGTTCGGCATGTGCCCTTTCCGTATAGAAGACAGGATATACCAGACGCCTGCTTCTGCGATATGGTCCATTATTGTTGCCCCGAAATCTACCGAAAGCAAACGGATCTCCTAAGTCAGAACTGGAAGGCTGTAGCAGCCTCATAGGCTTGCATCGTCGTTGACATGTTGCATCGCTGACTTCCCTCCGCATAGTGATCATGGAGCAGTTGGGCATGTTGTCCGATCTTGCTGATCTTGTAGCAGGTAGCTATGGGATTGAAGAGGTAGGAATGAAATGAATAAGGGTGAACAGAGCGGATAAGCTGAAGGTGCTCGACGTGAGTTTTTGGATGATGAGTCGTGCTCTGTGCGCCAGTTTTGCTACGGTGGAGAGTCTCTGTCGACTCTCATCTGCAGCGACACGATTGGACTTTTGAGGGTGAGGTGGTCGGATTCCTCAAAACTCCAACTGGCGCTTGTGACTTTCGTGAGTTCTATCCTTTGCAATTTTCCAGCTATTTAACAGATTATGTAACATCTATTAGAGAGCGATGAGGAACGTGATGCTCCGTAGTTGCAGCGGCGCGGCCTCGGTTGTCCTAGACACAGAGGCCGAGTCGGCGCTGGTGCGCTGCAAGAAATGCGACGACTACGGCACGTCGCTCCGAGGACGGCCGACCTTGACAGGTCTAAGGCGGACGGCCAGTGGTCGGGCACAGGCTTCGGGCAGGGACTTAGAGCAAGCCGCCGCCGGCCCGCGTTGGGTCGGTGTTGGGTTTGGCCCCAGCGCGTTCGCGCGCGTATGCGCGGGGCTTGTGGCGTGCGCAATGTGCGCGCGGTGCGTGCCTTAAACTTGTGGCGGGCGTGGCCCTTGAGGGGGAGGCGCTGAGTCTCAAGGCTTGTATGAAGGGCGACGACCTGGGCTACCATTATGGCTACCGGGTGCCGAAAGCTCGCGAAGCCAAGTTTGCTACTGTCGGCGGAGCGTGTTGGGACCGGGTCGGCGTTGGGTCTAGCCCCAGCGCGTATGCGTGGGCCGTACGGCGTGTGGCGTATGCGTTGTGCGCGCACCTGGGTCCTGGGGCTCGTGAGTTTTTGGATGATGGGCCGTGTTCTGTACAGCGAAGGGAGTCCGGTGGAGAGTGGCAGTCGTTCTTTGTCCACTCATCTGCAGCGACGCGAGTGGACTTTCGAGGGTAAGTAAAGGCGATCGGAAGTCCTAGCGCGACTCGAAAGTCCAAGCGGTGTTGCGACTCGCAAGTCCTATCGCGCGTGTTATCAGTCTGTTCCGTCGCTTTTCCGAACTCCCTGCTGCCTCAAATCTCGCAAACTGTGTCCGATCTGGTTGTAGTAGTGTGCAGAAAGTAGTGCTGGCGATTGTGAGACTTCTATAAGTCTTTCTTGTTTCAAGCGAGCCCCCATGTGGGTGTGGTAGTGCAGAGTCTCATTTTTTCGATGCTGGTGCGTGTTCTTTCAGAAAATGGAATACTGCAGCCCTGAGCTCTGGGAATAGCGAGCCCTCTCCTGCTGCTAGTATTTATGCTGTGCGCTTTGTTTTAGCTTTTCGAGAGTGTGTGGCTGGGTGTTCGTTTGATGGTGTGTCAGTGCTGTTCAGTTTTGATATTCGATTGAGAGTAGTTCCGGTGACATAGGTTAATCGCTTGAAATGTTGTGTGGAATGATGCTATAGTATTGAATTTGTTGGCGGGATGGAAAAAAAGTTCACCTCTTTGCAACTTTCCAGCTAATTAATGACTTTAAGAAGAGCGGAGAAGAACTTAGAAGTATCTAGAAGAGGTTAAACTAGAGGAACTTGGAAAAGCAGAACGCGTGGACGAGCTAAACCTATTGCAAGTCACTTGGAGACAATGGGCAACGCTATGTCCCAAGGGTGTTTGGACGTGGCGGGCTTGGCTCTCGAGAGAGAGGCGCTCGCAGCGTGCAAGAAGGGCGACGACCTCGGGTACTATCGTTGGCATAGTGATAGCTGCCTGGGGTCGAGCGCAAGCCCGGTGATGGCTTTGCGCGGCCACTGCGTGAGCGGGGAAGGGATAAGGAGGTGGAGAAAGCCTGCGAAGGAGGACTAGGGCCACTAGGCGAGGAGCAAGGGGGCGTTAGCCTAGGAGCGATGATGGTTTAGGAGTTGTGGGGCGTTGTGATATTGGGAGGAAGAGGAGTCGTGAGGAGTTGTGAAGAGGTTTAGAAGTTATGAGTAATAACTGATTTATGGTGATCGCTTGGTTCTCGGTGATTTGTGACTTGGTTCTCGTGATTCTCTATCTCGGCTCCACCTACCCCGACGGACTTAGCTTAATAAAAGGGCGATCTAACACAGCAAAATTTTACGTACGCCACGTCATCTCTTCTCTGTTCTCAATTGAGCACCCTTCAGAACCACATAGGAGTCGACCTTTTCATCATCTCATGAACATTTCCTACTTTGAGGCGAAACTGCTAAATCCACGAACATAATTTACCGAGGGAGATGACAATGCGTCACATGATTTCTGACGTCACCTGCTAGTATCCGGTCGCACAAGCAAAATTCCGCACTTGAGTTAATATTCGACATGAAAAAAAGTATATCGTGTACAAAATTACTCATCAGTATGCTCATTCATCAATACGCTTGAGTTGTCTGCGCTTAGTAATATCCACTTGCCGGGCCACCCCGTCACCGATACCCCCAGCACATTCTGCACCACCTGAAGATCCGCGCAGAGCAACCTTTCCACTTCTCATTGCCTCCATATTCACCTTGGTTTCCACATCCCCCTGCCTATCGATAACCACCTTTCCGTCGTTCAAATACACGTCACCTGAAAATCGATAATGGGTTTTAGCAGCAGTGTCGTGTCTCACTTCTCTTGATGTTTTTCCCTCAGGGTAGAGTCCGCGACATTTCAGGATCACGGAGAAGAATAGATTTGAAATTTGAAATCCGTCGATAAAGTACAAAGCTTTTCGCGTGATTCGGAAGCGAGAAGTGTGCACAGCCACCCTGGGGTTCCAACATTTGGAGTTGCAGCTGCGCTCGTAGAAGTGCACGAGGTCGCGTCAACTTCCATTGTGGAGCCTTTTCCGAAACCGTGCGGAGCAATTCCGTTGTCCACAAGAAAGCAATCCATCTTGGAAAAGATTTCATCTAACCGATTTTTATCGTGTTGGAAATCTCTACTTGCATCCACAATCAGAGTAGCCTCTCCGAATTCGTTTCCACCGCGCGGGATAACGCGGTCCCCCGAGTTGCTGTCGGCTGTTGCAGATCCTGGCTCTAATAATAGCTCGTCGTGCTTCTGGATCAAATCCCGCTGATAATCGTCTGGGATCCCACCCTCTTCTTCGCGATTCCGGAGCTTTAGTCGACTCATCACAACATCCAAACCCGCACACAGATAGATGCAACCCAGAATTCTAGGAGCCTTCTGCGTCAGCCAACCATGCCTGTAGAAATTTCGATTGAAGATACGAGTTGAAGACAGGCAGCTAACTTGTCTGTTCTCTGTAAATGCCTTTTTAAATTGCAAAGCGATGAGTGATGCATTTTCAAGGTATTTGAATAGATAAGCTCTTACCAGTTCTTGTACATCCTGTACTCGATTTCGGACATTTTTTGGCTTTCTTGAAGCAGTCTTACAAAAGTTTCCACGTCTGTTAACCAGCTTCGCTCGACTACAATCAGCGTCGAATCCAGGGTCCCCGCATGCGTTAGTTCGTTGATAACTTTCTCGATCTGCTGTATGCGGGTTATCAGAACGTACCCCTGAAAAGCGTATCCAAATCGACGGTTGTGCTTATAAAACATATCCAGAGCGTTGAAATTGACGTTGCCTTCTTCGACAAACAAGATGGAGTCCGTTTTCCCTAGACTGCGCTTTCTCTTGAAGGTCGTCTCCGAACTACTACTGGAGCGCTCCTCAGCTTTTACGGGCGTCTTGCCGGAAGCTGTACCTTTAGCCTCTTGTATCTGAAGGAGTTTGGCCTTCAACTCCTCCTTTGATAGTTTATCTATATCTTCGCTCGTGAGTTTGGGACTTTCCACGAAAGAGGCGTCATCTGTTCGACCACCCGTCTTCTCCGGACTGGTTTCTAGCGCTGTTTGCTTCTTTTCAGCTGAAGACTCGTCCTTTGCACCAACGGCCTTGACATATTGCCAAGTGTCGACCGGCTCATAAACGACCTTAACCGCCTTACCGTAGGTCTCGCCGAGCAACCGTAAGAACGTCGACTTTCCGCAACCTATAGCTGCTTCCACAGTAATGATGTATGGAGGACCGAATTGTGTCATGATTTTGCGAAATTATCACTAGAAACTGCAATCTTCTGAAGCAACACTGGCAAGGATTTCTAAGGTGTCACATCGCATCCAACGTATGCACTCCTCTTTGTGTGAACTCGCCTTTAGAGGCGGCGCACCACTCAAGATCTGAAATCCCTCCACCTGGATGAAAAAAGGAAAACTCATGAAATAGTGATGAACACAGTGGCGCACGACCGACGCTTGGAGACACTATACGGTTGATAATCCTGATCCACTTTACCTGATCTTTCATGCGCGACTGAATCGAAGATTCTTGCGCAAGCTTCCGAAAAGCGCAGTGCTTATATAAATTTGTCTGAAGTCTGCAAAATCGTTAAGATTTCTCAACAAAACTAAAACTCAAGGCTCGAGCCCCAACCCCATCGAATCTGAAGACAGCCCTGCAGCAGAGTGGGGCTCATTTTGCAACAGCTTTCCGAATTCCCTAGCACCTGATCACCTCTGAAACTGATTCGATGGGACGAGAGGTCGACTGCTTCCACGCAACAATTCTGCCAACGAGGATGATAACTTCACATCGCAATGTGCGAGGTAATATCGTAAGAACTAGAATGAATTTCAAAAAATACACGAGTTACGAAGATTGACGAATCAACTTGGACTTGGACTCTTGAGCGGAAGGCGGGAGCCACCACACCCCAGACTGGCACAGTCTGTACCGCCGTCGCGAAGCTAAGATAGGAGAAAATATAATTGAGATATCGAAGCAAGGACTAAATCGCGTTCGGAGCTGGACAATGGAAAAGAATTTAGACAAATGTGTTTGGAATCCCGGAATCACCGGACCCTGTGCTAGTGAACCCGAATTTGCTAGTGAGTGGAAGAAAATTCAAATTCTTGTAGTCCAGGGCAGCTTCTTCTTTTGGGGTATGGAAATTCCACCCTGTGGATGACATGTCGAGGTAGGTCCCTACGTCTGCCACGTTCGGAATGACTGTTGGGTAGTCGAAGATTTGTGACGGATCGTTTTCTAGCAGAGCGTGGTGTGTGTAATTCTTGATCCGAAACTCCACCTCCAAGCTTGGGCCCCAGCAGCGTATTCGGCCCGAGAGAGCCAATGCACAGGCGTGGTAAAATCCGACTGCTATATTGATGAACTTGTCCGCTAGAACGTCTTCGCCAATAATCTGAAGTTTTAACACAGAATTGAAACACACAACTAAGTCTAATCTGCGGTTACAAAGATGAGTGGGCCTCGATCTGAATATACCAGCTGCCCCATTTCAAATGCTCCCCAGCAGTGAACATTTCGCTCGATATCGATTGCGCAGGAGTAATGAATTCCGCAAGCAACTTTGCGGAACTGCTTGCCCCCCACGGTGGAATTGGCGATGATTGCTTGGCCGAACTCGTTCGTGCCCCAGCACTCTATTCGCGAATCCGCTGAGCGAACCCCACAAGAGTAGCCGCGTCCAGCGCAGATGTCCGAAAACTTCGTGTTTAGAGGCATGGGGATCTCACTCGGCAACCATCCCCAGCATTTCAAGTCACCCACACTGGAGAGCGCACAACAATGTGTCCATGCGCACTCCACTTTTTTGTATTCCACAGCCCCTTCCACATAAACGGCTTGCTCCACGAGTTGGCCCCACCTGTCCTGGCCGGTGCATTCCAACTGAGCGAGTAAACCTCGCTTTATGCCACATCTGTGAAACTCCCCAAGCGCAACCTCATAGTATGGTTGGGTGAGCGATTTGAACTCTTCTGCCTGCGACCCGACGCACTCGACATAGTGATCACGAATGTAGATTTCGGTCCGCACGTCCGCAGCCAACACACCGCAACTCGTTTTGCCATTCGTAGACACCGCTCGAACAGGAAATGACAGATCCCTGTAAATCGTATGTGTCTGATTAAACTCGGTCATGCGACCCGCTATGGAATCGATTGCGACGCAGCTGTACGGTCCGCACGATAGTGGTGGACTTGAGGTCAGGGCGGAACCGTTCGGTCTTATGTGCGGCATCAGCAAGGTCCAGCACTCGTACTCATACTCGTGACCAGGGAGCAATCCATCTATACCAACATCGCAGAAGAAATCGCACTGGGTGACATTCGAATAACCGCACCCTGCTTGCGTTCCATTCACCGGGCCCTCGTCAGGATATAGAAACTCGCTGCTGTTTTTGTAGTAGCTGTAGGATGGATCAGTGCTTGCTGCCATGAACGCCGAACTTGGGTAGCCGGCTACCGCATGACTGCCAAAACATTCCGATCCTTTTGGCGCCGCCTTGGGATCAGGGTACTCTGGTTCTGGATTCGTGACGGGATTGTACGTTCCCGGCGGAACAAACGGGTCGAGTTCGAATCTGGATGGCGAATCTCCCAACCAGTAGCGACTTGGACCCGTCAATCGGCACTGCACATACGCAGTTCCTTCTGTCGCCACGCGGATAACGATACCATTGTGAAATGGCGATACTCGGTCTCCACCTAGTATGCGGTGCAGTCTCGGTGTCGCGCTCGTTGCGGCTGCAAGATGTGTTCTTGCGTACCGAATCCACATGTCATCTTCATTCTCTTCAGCTACGCATATGAACTTGTAATCCGAGTCCGTGTTCAGCCTGGTGAAGGTTATCTTCGCGGACCACTGATTTTGCAAGCCACTCTCTAGCGAATAGTCTGTGAGTTTTTGAAATCCTTGAAGTTCACTCCCTTTGCGCCGAATCCAACTCGGAATTTCCGCAAAGATCTCGGCGCCATCCCCTTGTAAAAGTTCCTTGCAATGAAACTTCGCTGTCGATTCTTGAATTACTTCGATGGTCACTGTGTTCACTGTCACCTGCACGATCTCGACCGACAAAATCGCCGACAGGATGAACACCATCACACCAGTCCGCCCCCATTGCGGAACATAAGGAGAGTGCGACGGTAGAGGCGGCTGCGACTTCCAGCAAATCTCATACTTTTCTCCTTGACGACAGTTCAGCGTGTTCAGAGTAGCGCTGCGTAGATTCGTCACAGTGGCATAGCCCGATGTTTTCGTCTCGTCTTCCAGATCATCGCAGTCGAGTGATAGCACGACCTCACTTCCGACGCAATCAACGTAGCAGTAGAAGTTGATTTCGGTTTCGTTTGCGCGCGTGACCACCCGCGTGGTAATCGGATGGTCGTACCCCTCCTCATACATGGACTTGACCGAATCGTCGCTTAAAGGCTCGTGATACACTCGCGCGTCATATATTTCGCCTTCGAATTGGGTTTGATAGCGCCGACTCGAACCCACCATAGTGTAGATGTAGTCCCACTCCATTTGCAGCCTATTGCTCTTCGTCAATTCGGAAGAGAAGGCACCGTCCACATAAAGTCGGATGTCTGAAGTGTATTCAAAAAGCCCACCCTGGAGCTGAGTCTGCTTAGCCGTAAAGACACCGCATGCATGATGCACTCCGGCGCTGATGGTGTGCTCGACCTCCTTGCGCTGCTCGTCGATCATCGAGTCTCGGAAGAAAAAGCGCACGACGTCACTCCCCTGTGTGTAGAGACCGTATCTCTCACCATCGACTATTGGATTCTGAGGAAATTTGGGCTTTGTTGGCGTCTGCTCCTTGAACGGCGTCACATCGAACCAAGCGCACACTGTAAAACCATGAGGCCACATGTAGAGTGGTTCAGGTTCGGTGTAGATCCAGGCATCATCGTATGGAGAGACGCCGAAGGTTTCCGACGTGAAGTTCGTTGGACGCCAATTCCAGGTAGCCTGCTTCAGGATGGGTGTCACGTACAGACGGGGCATTGCATTTCCCAGCTCATTATTCTGAATCATACACAGGTGGTAGTGCCTGCCAGGTCGCAAGCCTGGAGAGGGATTGTTGCCCGAAAGTAGCATGCCCCAGTCGTCGTCTTCACATGATCTTTTCCCGCACAAATTGTTGAGCTTCCGGAAGTTTTCTTCCTTCGTGTAGAGGTCGAAGTAGCCATTCGGCTGGTATATAGGGTTCAGACCGTCCTGGGTTTCACACTGATACGAGATGTAGCCCACGCTAGTGGCTTCGCAGGCGATGCACTTCACGCGCAACGGGAGGTATCGCAACGGCATCAGCGTCATAGTCTGCAGCTTCTGCACCGGACTCACGTAGAACTTCAAACCCGTCCCGATGGGCTCCGCAACGAGATCCGCAGACAGACAGAGACACAAATTGTAATTCCAGGCATACTGGAGGTTATAGGTATTGCCGATCAGCTTGTAGCCGTACGGGAAGGCTGGTATTTCGACCACTTCAATGTCGAAGTTCGACGTATAGTTTGCGCCCTTTGTCAGGAAATTGACCTCGCAGTTTCGGGAGAGATACACGATACTCGTCCCCGGGATACAGTTGTTACAGTTTACGAAGATTTCCACTGACGTGGCTCGCGCGACGCCGTAGTTGAACGCGTTGTACACGCCGGAGTTATACACGTAGTGTTCGGTCCAGCCCGGTTCCAATGCATGTCCGTCGGTCACACCATGGAGACCATCGTAGTCGAAACACAGGCGGTACCACCCTGGCTGCAGCTCCTGTGCGTCCACAAGAATTCGATAGTTGTCGGCTTTGTTGGTCTCGGTCGCGACATCCACGATGGCAAGAGGAGAGCTTTGATCGCTCTTCGTTTTGCAAATCAGTAGGTTAGACCGACCGACAACAAATTTTTCGAAGAAAGCTATGCTCTGGCCGGCTTTGCAACCCTGATAAGGACACAAAAATTCAAGCTCCTGATTGCCGTCGTCCAAAACCGTTCGCCCCGCTTTCGAGATGGGACTGACGAAAAGTCTGTGCGGTAAGGCATAACCAAATCGGCGTGTGACATATCCCCAGTAGTTTGTGTGAGGAGGATCGGCGCCGAAGCCATCGGCGTCTATACAAAGTTTATAGGTCCCCCCGCTTTGCATAATTCGCGCATTCTGCATAAGCCTCGAGTTATAGCCTGGCGTCAGGGGAGTTAGCACGTGCTGTGCGGTTTTTATCAATTGCGCCGACGTGTGAACTCGCGCTGTGTCTGAGATTTGCCCGACTTCTTTGCAGCCGTTCTCCTCGACGGTGAGGTAGCCGCGGGCTCTTCGTATATTTACATCGCCTGCTGTAACTTCGCAGACGGGACAGTCGAACTCGAGATGCTCGTAATTTTCCATCTTGATGGTTATATCGAGGAGTGCTCGAACGGGGTTCACATAGATATTCCAGGACGAAGGACCCGTTGGCAGAGAAATGTTTCTGCGCACACAGAGCTCGTAATGCCTTCCTCTCTCAGCATAACTCATATCAGCGTGGATCGTCCACGTTGAATTGACTCCTGGATGCGGATAATGCGGCTGCTGCAACAAGCTGGAACCGAGATATACGATCTGATAGGGGAACCCTAATGTCGGGACAAGGTCGGTGTGGATAGGGAGTGTGTCGTCAAGCTGTTTCCGATACTGATCGCCTTGCACTGCGACCTCGTGAGGTTTTACAAGGGGCCAGTATCGCTCATAGCTAGAATCCATTGGTCCTGACATTGCCTGTGCTGCAGTTTCACCGATCGTTGCATTTAAGACTTGCTCCTTGAATTGACTATGATAGAAGAGGAACGCTGGACTGTCTCGATCATCTCTGACGAGGAGAAGGTAATCCTTGAGCTCGGCTGGCATATCGGGATACACTTTCTCAAACAAGAAGTCAACCAGTGGCGAATACAGCTCCGTTGAATTTCCGTGATACTCTCGCGACGGATAGACATAGTTTTCCTCGTTTACCGTCTGATTGTTCCAAAATGTGTAATAGCTTGTTTCGTCGACATTTTCAGAGAGAAGAGAATTCCATTCGGCATCGAGTCCCAAAGTGGAAACCTGCTTCTCGACCTCTGCGATTCGCACAAAGGGCTCCAACGCGTGCGAGCAGTTGTAGTCGAGAAACACGAGAGTCTCGTTCTCGTAGCACTCCTCGCAAAAAAAGCGGACTTCTTGTCTTCGCAACGGCTCCAGAGTCTCCGTGTAGAAGTCAGTCACTGGCGAGATGTAGGCGTCATGATTCGAGTCTCCGAAGCCCTTTTTTTGGTGATCGCTACTGCAGACTCTGTAAAACTGCCCAGACCTCAAATGTTCAAGGTTAGCTTCGAACCACCAGACTCTCGCATCACTATCAAGGTTGAAGGAAGGAATTATGTCCTGGTAGATCGGAGGACCTCGATTGGGTTCAGTCCAGATCAGATCGTACAGCGCTGAGTATTTCCAGGAGTCCTCTGCATCCCAACCCCAATCAGAATGTCCCATACTCTGATGGGAGGAAAAGCTGGTCACATCCAACTTGCATTCATCGATGGACAAATACACCTTCACGTACTCCGACGGAGGGGGGTAGTAATGGAACGCCATGTCAATGAAAATGTATTCAGATGAATCACGAAAGACGGCACGTGGATTGTAAACGCGCGTGATTGGGGTGAACCACATTCTTGTCTCCATGTTCTCTATGAATCTGTCGTCGACCATCTCATAGTCCATCAAATCCGAGTCCTCACCGTCCAAATCAATGCACATTCTGTAAACGTTACCGGCTGTAAGATATCGACTGTCCATCAGCCAGAGTTTGTGTGATTTCATCTTCGCTGTCGGTAGACCAAGCTCCTTCCCAGTCATCGTTTGTCCTTCAAAATACTGGGGAAGACAGTTCTTATACATCGCGAGCTGGAGGAAGATACGGGTAACGTCTGCTTCACAACCCTCACAATCCACCCAAATGTGTTCCGCTTCGCCATAGATGAAACCTCGCGTGATAATTTCCTTTATGCCCTGATCGCGCACGAAAATCGAGCCAGTCGTGGTCAAACCTCCATAGCCGAAACCCGTATCCAGGCACACGTCGTAGAATGCTCTTGGCGCGTAGTCTTCTGTTTGAATCGGTAGCTTCATTAAACGCTCTACGATCACCGGTTCATTCCATTTCTTAATGCCATCGGAGAATTTTATGACGTCTGAAAAAGTCCGATTGAACTTGTCCCCTGGAATTTCCTCGACGCGCAGTCCTATGTTAGAATTCCGGTCGCAGTACTTATCCCACACAAAAGGTCCTTTACCCTTGAGATAGCCACGCGCGTTATCACATTCAGATACGCAATGACGGGTCACTGGGACAGACTCCGCGCTCGCATTCGGCCATGTGAATGTTGGGTACTTCTTCCACGGGATCCCACCTTTTTCGATCGTAACAAGATCCTCGTCATACGTGCCCCCATTGGTCATGTTAAACGCTGTCGCGTTTTCGTAAGCCGCTGCCTGGTTCAACAAGTCGTCGAAGACTATTCGGCAAACATAGTAACATGTGAGCGTAACATAGAAGTCGTACCGGTACCGCACCAGCGTGACATCTGTTTTTGCTTCCGCCGGGGCGATGAAAACGTCTTCGACACCTGCATTTCCCCAATCGCGCCCGTGATGTTTCAGACATATGGTGTAATACGCACCATAATGGATGAAGTCGCTGAAATAAGGAGTCCAGATTTGCTTGTCGTAGGGATCAGGAAAACACTCGATGATCAAATCCGGGAATGGTGACACTTCGATGCAACGCGGCGAACCGTCGATGGTGTACGTCCAGTACACCCATGGACGCCGTCCGCATTCCATGAAGCTCGGTGCAAAATGGACCTCCGTCCCACAATCACTGCAGATCTCCGGGTACCTCCCGACGATTTCGCAACCCGTGCAACTGACGGAGTAGTTACTCTTGGCGACCACCATAGATGTGGGGTTGAAGGACTGGAAACCAGACACAAAAATTCTCTCCTCTGTCGATCCCCCCATCCCGTAGTAGAGCGAATCATGTTGAAAATTTCCCACAATGTCGTAATCGGGGATGGCCACATCGTCGTGTCCTGGCAACAACCACAACGAACGATGTCCCACGGGGAGCAGATTTTGAATGGCAGCGTAGTTCGGTGAAGCCGCGTGGTTCGTGTAAGTGATGTCAACACCGGTAAACGGATCTACGGTGGCATAGTGACTCCAGCGCGTAGCATTGGTCAGCGCGGCTGCCGTAACTTCCGTGGTGTCCAATTCCTTGTTTCTCGTCGCACACAGCTGATAGTGAGTCCCCTCGGTTAGATTCGTTAAGTCCAGCATGAGCTCGTAAATCGCTAGCTCGCGTCCCCCCGGACCCAGCTTCGGGTAAACGAACTGTCTCGCAGGCGCGTTGCCTGGTTGCGGCAGCTTCTTGTGCGACGCGAGGACATCCCAATCACGCTGGTCCATTCCATATCCAGTACCATCTGAACTCTCGCCACCTCTGCTTAGCGGCACATCATCTATACCCACATAGAAGAAAGGCTCCTCCAAGAGATTCACGTCGGAGTAGTTCACCACGGCTAGATGTGACATGTCGACCTCTTGCCAAGTTTGGACCCACTCCTCACCGAGATCACTTCGCAGTAGCCTGCAGTTTCGCGTGACCACCTCTCTCGCTTCACCGTACGTCAGGTCGTAGTCCGCGGGAATGATTGTGTCAAGCCAACCCTTTTCTAGACCTTTTTCTGCGAGGACACGAATCGGCTGTGTCTCATTCCGGCGCACGGAGGACGTAAACTCCACCGTGGAATAGATGGGAGTCACGTAAACTGTGATCCCGCTCCAACCTGCAATACTGCTGTTCCAGAGCATGGGCATTGCGAGCCCGTCCACATCTATGCACAGGAAGTAGTGGTAATCGGTCAATAGATGACTGGTGTCAAACGTCACTATGTAAGTCTCATTCAAATAGGTGTTGTTATCACGATTGAACGTGTAGTGTCGCTTGTCTGTCAACGTAACTTCGTCGTCCACCACGGCGTGCAATTCCTTCTTGTAGCTCGAAATGCTAGTGCTGTTCTCCGGGTTGTATCCCGCGGCGTCCGCTTGCACCTGGCGCCAGGAAGCGTAGGAGGTTCGCCGGTTAGCTTCCAGACAGTCCCGATTGTCGGCGAGAAATAGCTGCGCTGTCTGGTTATGGCAGATTATGTCCCCGCTGAGCATCGGACAGAATACACGAATCTGTTGTTTGGCGTCGGCTTTGATGATGCGATACTCAGTCTGGATCAACGGTGAAATGTATACGTCGTAGGAGGACGGCACAACCTGCGCAAAGTCATCGTTTTTCACATAGTTCGCGACCGCCTCGTTGATCTGCGTCTCATTCTCGCCCGTAACATTACCGTAGCCAGGCGATATCAGAGCCGGGTGACCACTTGGTAGCTCTGCGTTCGTGTACTGGTCTGGCCATAAATCGTTCAGACGTCTGGCAGCTGTCGGGGTCATGAATCGCGGATTAGTTGCTGCGGCCGTTTCGAACTGATTGAAGTACACACACAGCGAATAGTGTTTGCCTGGACGCATCTGGGTGTAATCTAAATTGAGCCAGAACTCTTCCCCTGCGACCCATTCCGAAACCACATTTTCCGAGCGGATCAGGAAGCCGTCTGCGTCCTCCAAGCCCGTCCTCATCTCGCATATGCTCGGGCACCACAGACCATTGAGAAAGCAATTTCGGTCCACACGCTTCTTTTCACTGTCAAGCATCAGCTGCTGATCCAGCGTCCCAAAGCTCGACAGAAAGAGTCTTCGCAAGGTCGTTTTTACATCTGCGCAATGTGTGTAACATGTGAATGGTCCGATCCTTGTGCTTTGGAATCCGGTAACCGAACCCCCCTTGTAGCCAGACAGAATTACTTCGACACCAAGGCTACCGCCGTACAGAGTTACCTCACGGCCCGTTGCGAGGAGCGTCAGCAAGGAGGGAGTCCAAACCGGGACTTCACACACTTGAAACTTTGTAAGGAATACCTCCGGATGCGTGGCTAAAATGGCTTCCACTTTCAAACTCGTATCACCACCCCACTCCCCGACGATCGCGGTGCTGTTCCCTTTCAATGTCTCCACTACGCGCATGCAGATGTGCGCACCACGCGGTATCACAGTCACCGTGAAAACGTCGAGGTTCATTAGAAAGTAATCTCCTTCTGGATGATCGCAGTTCTTTTCCATGGAGAAATAGAGGTAGAGATCCGAATTGTCATGCGAATTTCCGCTCGGTGTGACGTCGAGGACATCTGTCACATGCAAAGCTGTCTTGTTCCTGTTCAGCGGATCTATGACGAAGCCGTCCATGTTCAACGTCGAGGGAATCGCTAGATGCACGAAGCCTGCAGGTACGAAGCGCTTCACTGGGTTTACAAATATTTTGTCGAGCTCCAACGGCTTGTAGTTCGTCTGGGCGGTAGCGTCCCCGAAATCCCCGAGACCCGTGGGAAAAGTGTATCCGTTCGGGCCGTCGTAATCGACGCAGACCGAATATAGCTGCATCGGCTTTAAACGGCGTGAATCCACCACTGCTGTGAAGTTCTGGTACAAACTTCGCGAAGGCAAACCCACGATTTGCGACAGGTCGAGCTCGGTTGCCACGTCCTGGGTGTAGCTCGATCTCACACAATTTGCTGTGACGTTGGCGATGAATACCGTCTGAGGAGAATGAGTATTGGGTGGTTGGGAGAAAATCTAGATATTACAAAGTGGGATCGCAATTGTAGTACCGCGCTCCACTAGTTTTCAGTTAATACTGAACAAATATACAGTGACTCCTTCCAAACACGTGCTCGCTCGCGCATTCGGGCAGTAGAATTTAAGGGTTTGGTACGGATTATCCACGATATCGTAGTTGACGAATTTCGTCAGCAGAACCTGCGCCTTGGCCGGCGGATGGGGTCCGAAGTCCAAACTCACGGGTTGACTGAAAGAGCCTACCGCATTCAAATAGAATTCCTCCATCTTGCAGTTTTCATCGCCCAAGAAAATTCGATCCGTCTTAAAAGCGTTTCCGGGCTTCATGCTGAACAGATTCGTGACCAGACTCGTTGTCGGGTAGGGCGTCAGATGCGACGGTCGGGCGAACAAATCTGTCGTCCAGGTTCGGAGGAGGCGGGCGCTTCCGAACGTCTCAGAGCACAATGTGTACGTGCGACGCGGAGAGAGGTCTTTTGTGTCCATGTAGGCAAACAATTTGTACTCCTGACTTCCCTCGTATAGCACGCTGCTTTCCGTATTGAGTGACGGTACACTGGTAAAATTCGTTCGCGTGCTCTCGATCACTTCACTAGGCGTATCACAATAGCTTGTCTGCGCGTACGGGGACAACTCCTCAAAATTTTGCTCTGAGACTGTGGCGTTCGCGAGGTAAAACTCGACGGCTTCTGGCGAGTTGCTTCGCAGGACCATGAACGTGGCATCATCATGCACGAAATTACCCCCCGTTTCGGCCTGGTTCAGGAGAATTGGGCGCGGTCCGCGAAAATTGTAATCCCATGAGTGCGCTGGGAACACAAAGACTCGTATACCAGAGTTTACGAAATCCGGAACACTGTGCCAGATTTCTTTGTGATCCAGTGTCGCATGACCTGGAAATATGAATTGGCTTGTGTGGGCACCATTCCAGAACACGAGGTCTGGATTCACCGTCCAACGCGTTACGAAGAGGCGTTCGTAGACCGAACCGGTTGCAAAAATCTGACCATCAGGATCCCAAAAGTCAGAAGACATCTGCAGTCTCTCCACTGGAATATCACGAGTGGCATTGTAAGCTTCTTCTGGCATCATGCTCGTCCCTTGCATTCCGTCCATCGCAGCATTCAACCCCGAGTAGTTGTAGATGCCACTGGCGTGATGAACGAAGTCGAGATTAGGGAACTTGGTCCTTGCGAAACACACATAGTAGAAGCCGTACAATCGCCGCAAGTCCAGCGTCAGATACATCTCCGTCAAATTGTAGTATGTTGCACCTGTGCCTTGAAACTGCTCGATGGTCGTCACCGGCCTGCGACAATCCGGCTCCCGGGAGTAGTAACCAAAGAAGTTGGGACTGCACTTATATACACCCCCGCACAGCACTGTCAGTACTACATCATCGTCGGGAAAGAGAAAGGGCTCCTTGGCTGGAGTCAGGACACTCGAGAGCACGAATTCCCGGAGAACGACTTTGCGCCCTGGACTGGAGGCTGACGTATACACGCTTTTGGGGTCGATCTCCATCGTCGGAAAAGCAGCTTCGAGCGTCGTCTGCTCTGCACACATCGTTACCTTGCTGAAGATCCACTCGAACGCAACCTCAGTAGCATTGAGAGGGTTGTCTTGGGTGACTGGATTCACGCACAGGAACGGATCGCTTTGATCTGCGGCATTCACGAAGGCCCACGGCTTCGACGGGAAGAAGTCATGTGGCAGTATCAGCGTGGGTACTCTTATTACTGGCTCTCCCGGATCGTATTGTTGACCAGCAACGAAGACATTCATAAGCGGCACGACCAGAAGTATCAACCATGCCATGATACCGTCCTTTCGCCTCCTCTTTCGCCGATGATAGTGATAAAACTCCTGGGACGACATTAGCGGTGCTTTAGCTGCTTGATTCCCCGAATTAGAGAGTCCAGCGTGTCGGGCACTGAGAGACGGCTGTAACTAGAGCTTCAGGTGGACATGACATAGCTCCTGGTGGACGCGATCGTGCAACTTGATCATTTGAGCTGCAGCCGCCTAAGAGCCTTCACCAGCGTGCGATCGACTCTATTCGGGCAAATGTTATACAAACCGGTACTGTACAAAGCATTTAGATTCCCTTAACAGACGTACATTTCTCATCAACCATGCATCTTTAACAGTGTCCTTTTTGGAAAGAAATTGAAATCAACAAATGGAAAAATCCGCAAGCTCGTCCTCGATATTCAGAGTCGACACTCGGAGTCTCACGGCTCCTCAGGTACTCGGGTTGACACCTTTCCATCTCAGTGGCCATCAAATTCATCCGTCTCCAGCAAGAACAGATAAACTATTGCGATAAACAGAACATCATCCAGGCTCTCCGCAAAGCAGCAGGAAATCTCTTCCAAAAATAAGAATTGACGTTGGTCTACTGATCCCTCCGAATATGAAAATCTCTGACGACAAAAAAGCTAAACCTACTGGAGGGGGCACGAGCTCTAGGATACTGATTAAGAGTATTGTGTTACTGATGCAGGCACTGCCGCCGGGAAAAATGACACCATTTCCGTAACAGATACTTAACCGCTCCAACCTAGACCTTTATGCTGCAATTCTAAGATCACTACTGAGACACAGGAAACTCGAGGCAAGAGACATCTCTTACACTCATTGTACTGCATCTGACCAAAGATGAAACCTCCAATAGATTCCCTTTTGCCTTCCGGAGTGTGAGATTTCTCACTGACGTATTAACTTAATGACCGACTGAAGGTAAGGTGACTGAGTGTAACTAAGACTTAGCTCTGGATCTAGTTTTAGATTCTGCAAACTTATCAAATAGGTGACCGAGTACAAACGTTCATGGTAACTGATCCTGTTTTGAGGCACGTGAGGTGACTGTATTACTTGTATGGACATGGAAACTGCAGTTTACTCCGACGTAGGGGACGGGCTCGGCTTAGCAGTGGCATCACCCGTGATCCCAAGGGCCTCGACAGCTTGGTCCCGTGTGCCTAAAACTTCAGTCACCCGCGATAGCACCTTTTCCTGTTTGTCCGCTGTAAAGTCTGCCTTGTACTCGATCAGCTTATCGACGACCAACTGAACAAGATTTTTCAATAGGTTGAACAATTGAAAGGAATATCAAGTTTCGCCAATCGAATATTGGACCGTAAAGAAACTCCAATTATACCTTAAGGCAGTCAACTGGCCTGTCCAGATCCTTGATGAATTTCTTTCCCTGTCCCCACCATTGCGCGAAGCCCCAGCCAACTCTGCTCCAACCGAAATCACCCTTAGGAGTCGGGTAGATGAATGTCAGTAGATGTCCCAGGATCAGGTTTAGGTCCTTATTGTTGACCTTGAATGACGAAATCGCCTGCTCCATCTGCTTCGGTGAGATTTCCTTTTCCTTCATCAGATGACCTAAAATGTCAGCTACTTCCTCCTCAGTTTTTTCTTCAAAGCATAGCCGGTTCGTCAGATACACGGTAGCACTTATGATCACGGTCCCATCCTTGAGCGCACAATTACTCCAAACAGCGAACCAGTCTTTCAGTTTCTTCGCTACCTGAAGCGCTATGGTAATCACTTCTTCAAACCGGTCTTCGTCGAGTTCTCCGTTTACGTGAACGGGCTTGTCCGCTATACTGTGGAGAAGGTCTAGATAGCTTTGTTCTTCCTCGGCGGTACCTGTGTTTTATTCGCAAGCGTCGAATACTGTTCATGCTTTAAAATTCGGCCGAGGATGACTATCACAATAAAAATGAGGATACGCTTTTCAGCTTTCGGCCGTTGGAAAACTTTCTCTTCTTCCTTCTTCTGGTCTTTGTCGTTTCCAAGGTTGTTTAGGGGATAGAACGACCCCGTCATTGTTGGCTTATTGTTAACTTCCGTATCCTCACCGTCTGAAGGAGAGCCTGGAGCCTTGCTGTTGCCCGTCGGACCATTTCGCTGCGCTGTGAAAGTGGAATGGAAATG
>JACKZZ010018490.1_pt1 | contig 20403 bp, 26 predicted proteins | sample 8027871 | NCBI WGS metagenome assembly JACKZZ01 (sample SAMN15724774, study PRJNA655200) | protist metagenome | isolation source: fluorescence activated cell sorting (FACS) single amplified genomes of... | place: USA: West Boothbay Harbor, Gulf of Maine | collected 2000-07-19
ATTGTGGAGTTCAGCTTGATGTTTTCGATTTTCTGCTTCGTCAAGCCCTCCCTCTGCGCGTGCTGGCTCATGCGGTTGGTGTTCTGGATAGATTTTCCAACGTAGTCTGACGTTCCTTGGAGGGTCAGGTTCGGATTATTCTTCTGGACCCAAGAACCTGTGGAAGAAGAATTGTTGAGCTAGTAGACCTAGGCAGTGCAAATATGTCTGTGTCTCGCTCTGGAAACTTGTCGTGATGCAAATTTGCGAATCATGAATCATCAATAAGCAGCCTCCAATATCATGGGGATGCGCATGACAAGTACTTTCTGAGCGAGAGCGACTATGTCTTGCGTCAACTACATGAGAAGTTGCGTTTTTGCATTTAAAAAATCATACCTCGATATCCCTTTGTCGCCATGGGGTGAAACGTCGAGGGTGTTATTTGGTGCTGCTGGATTTTTGCCAAATCGTAGTTCCCCTGGTGGTAGGCGAAATCCTCGATTTCCTCATTGTTTTGGTACTCGGCGATTAACTCTTCATCGGACAATATCTGCGAGGCCTGCTTCGAAAAGTCCTGCAGTGCGTATTTGGATTGGTTATTCGGACTGCCGCCCATATTATGCTGTTGACTCTGGTTGTTGGGACTCATGGTCTGACTCGCTCCCATCGTGCTGTGCATTGACTGATCCATCAACTGCATTTGGCTCTGGTCCATTCTGCTCATCCGGTAAGAGCTCATCATTTGCTGGCCGCCGCCGGGTGTCATGGTGGATGATTGGAAGCGGGGTTCGTCTCCAAAATCCGCAAACGCGCTATGGCGCTCTCAAGCGTTACACTGCTGGTTGTTACGTGAATTCGTGATGAAAGAGCAGCAAAAGTGAAGGTGGGGAGTTTGCGTGTCTTGCATATACAAATCTGGAACGGCTTTCCATGTTATAAAGCACGTCAAGAACTTGTGATGCACAAAAACGACTCATGATTGTGTCGACGTGGAGGCTGTTAGTGATTCCGCATGACAAATTCATGTAAACAACGGTCAGTGTAACGTGTGAGAACCCCATACCCATCGGAGTCGAGTTGTGGCCTTGATCGCGAGGTCGAACCCATTCCCATCGGTGATTTCTGTATAAGTAATTTCATTTTGCACGTGGGTATCTTGCAGGAAAAAAACTACGTTGTGTAAGTCTGTGCTGCACTCAACATCACTACATCAATATCCATACCGATCCCTTCCCGCTTTTCGGTGAGTCCATGGTCTCGTGGTGTGCCATGTATCCTGTGCAAAAACGTCCCCACCCCAGAGTTGTCATGCTAAACAAAATGCGACACACTTTGCCCCCCCATTGTGCCATGGCCGCAGATGGCTTGAGACGCAGGGCGGGTGGGTCAGGCGGACACCAAAGTGCCATCACCATCATCTCCCGGCCACTATATTCCAACTCTGTTATGCAGATCTGCGATTGCAGGAACATTTGTAATGCGCATCTCCATGAGGGGCATTTCCAATCGTGTGGTGGAATCTGTAATGCTGTAAACAGGATGAGAGAGTGGCTTTCTCATGCGGCTTCCCTTGCTAACCAGCACTACACTGCAGATTGAAACTTGTCATGCTCAACTCCTAAACCTTGAAGATTTGTGTTGCAGATTCACTAACTTGACTATGGGGTGGGGACGTTTTTACTCAGGATACCATGTTCGCTTTCCTTTGCTGGAGTTCAAAATTCCGCTGTTCCCTCTCCTGTTGGTACTTTTCGTATTTCATCATGAGAATCGGGTACGCGGCCAACACGAATATCCCGACGAATAGCATGCTGGCCCCGACGAGCGTCATGGTCAGCCACTTGCTCGCGTCCCGCCCCTGCGCGGACGCCGCCACCCAGGAATAGGCGAAAAACGCAGTGGCGAGGATGATGATGACGAAAAACATCTGGCAGATCTTGCTGCGGACCAACCCGTATGAAGTGCAAAAGCATCGTACTAGTATAAATTGCATTACAAATTTTCTTAGCGTGACAGATGGAATTTGTAATGCTGTTTTGGCTTAGGAAGGCGATCTGTCATGCATGTCTGCAATTCGTACGAGTACGATTATACTTTTGCAGTGCATAATCCGACTTGCTGGTCCTTCACGTCCGCCTCGTGCATTTGTCGATACCGGTCGAGCACGTCGAAAAACCGCACGAATTCTCGCATGTCGAGGCAGTTGGACCGATCTGCGTCGAGCTCGTCGAAGATTTCTCGCACACCCTCATCGGAGAGGGAAAACTCGAGCCACCAGAGGATCTTCTTGAATTCATCGTAGTCGATTTCGCCAGAACCTGCAGATAGGTGGTAGTTGATTTTATAAAGTTGTTTCCTTCATCAAAGATTATGCGGACATACGCATGACAGACGATCTTTGTCATGCACAGTTACGCATGAAAATAAAGACAAGCAATTTTATACCGTTGATGTCAAACTTGATGAAGAGCGTTTCCAGTGCTTTTACCCGTGCTGCCGGTGTACCGTTGTAGAGCATCCACCGGTATCCTGTGCAAAAGCATCGTACTCGTATGAATGCAAGTCTTGCATTTACAAATCTTCATCTTGTCATTAAGCCAAATCAGCATGACAAATTCCATTTCTCATGCTAAGGAAATTTGTATTGTAATTTATACTAGTACGATACTTATTTTGCAGTTCATAACCGGTACTCCTGCCGCTCCGACATGTGGGCGGCATTCGGTGGCGCTTCGGTCGCCATGATTTCTTCTTGGTCCTCTGCTTGTGTAGTCGTAGAAGTGAGTCCTCCACCTGGAACACTTACTTCTTCTAGGGGTCCTGCTCGCTTGGGCCGCTGTCGCTGATGTGGCGGCTGGTGCTCTTCCTCTTTCGGGGGTTGGCTACCGTTAATGATAATGACCGACCTTCTGCACCCACCTCCTTCGTTCTTGTTTCGATAGCACAACTAGAGGGTCCGGCTCTGGCTGCTGGTGCGAAAAAATCGAAAGAGCTAGGGGAGGAGGAGTTGAGCAGGATGGAGCAGAGCGCGGGCAGCGGTTGGCTCCTGTTGATGTTCTTGTCCTTTTCGCGGTCTCGTCCACGGGGAGATTGTTGTTCGCCAGTCGTGGAACGAACGAACGACGCAGCAGAGAGTACTTAAAACTGGAGCACGAGGAGCAGCAAGGACGATTTATAATTCGGTGTCTTGTTCACCAATCAGACAGCAACAAGCTCATCTTGATCAGCTATCGCGAGGCGATTGACTTGATATTAGTAGAAAGAACGTGGCAACAAATAACGTGGCCTCCTCAGAGTATTTCTAATTTAATTTCGCTTCTACTGCAGCTTGAAAAATGAAACATGCATTCTACAGCTCAACCGAGACGAGCATGAAACTGGTGCTGTTCAAAGGCGTCGAGAATCATACCTCGTGATTGACGTGCGTAGACATTATCTAAAAATGGTCCTGTAACGTGGGTGGGTGCATCTTTCGAAAATAGGAACGACATGTATATTGTGTCTTTGCTTACGCTGCCGAGGTTGACTATGCAAGCACGATGTTGCCGATGCTCGACTACGCCAATCGATATGCATGTCTCCACGTCAAGTGCTTGCACTTCTACGATCATGCTCCTTCGCTCTTGTTTCTGCTTCCCTCTAGAAGTACCTCCACGACACTTGGACTCGTAGGTCCTTGTAGATATATCCTCCCTTTCTCTCCTGCAGCCGCTCTAGTTCTGTGGTGGATTGTTGTTCCACGCCTGACCACATAATGTCCGTCGTATCCACGACGACTGCGACTGTAGTCATCTCAACGGGTAGTAGGAGTAGCAGCCGAACAGACTTACAAAAATATTGGTACCTAGGCGGGACGATATTACGCGAATGCTCTTTGTTCGGTCGTGTCGAGCAGCTGCACGAAACGTGACAGCTACAGACTATCAGCGACATTGCGTTGCGTAAGGAGCTCTTGCAAAAAAATTGTAAGTGGGTTGGAGTTGAAGACATGGAAAGATACATTTGCATTTTTACTTTTATTGTGTCGTCATACAGGCACGTCGCCACAGAACCGTCGTCCCCGAAACTTTATTTTGCGACAATTGCGTAAGTTACTGCGTAAAGACGCTAGAAAGGTTCATTTTGGAATAGGTCGTAAGTCGTCTTTTCATTTTCATCAAATGAGGCCCAAGTAAAAGCCTCGCCAACTTTTTTAAGTTGGCGCCCCAGAAACTTTTATTTTCAATAATCTAAATCTTCCCGTTTTTGTTTTTCAAAAAAGCTAAAAGATCAGCACCAGCAATAGGCTTCTGGAAGCTGGTGATGGGTACTGACAAAGTTTCGAAAAAAAAGTGTATATAGTGAAGTAAAGTTTATCCTGAAATTGTTGGAGTAAACGAGAGCATTCGTAGCGGACGACGGCCTACCGCGAGCTTTTTCGGCGCTGCGATGAAAAATAAAGATGTCGCATGCGGAGGTCCACAGAAGTGGATTCTTGAATCTTAGAACCTTCAGACGATCCCTTCAAGATCTATCACTCATCCTCCTCCTCTTCCTCGCTATCCTCAAAAACTATGAACTGCAAAAGCATCGTACTAGTAGTAATTGCAATACAAATTCGCTCAGCATCACAAATGGAGTTTGTCATGCTGATTTGCCTTTGGAACGAGATTTGTAATGCATGACCGCAATTACTACGAGTACGATACTTTTGCACAGGATAAAAACCGTCTCCAGCCGATTTTCCTTTTCCGCCAGCCGCTCCGCCTGCAGTCGCGCCTTCCGGTCGCTCGCCTTTTCTGGCACATCTATCAACTGCAAATATGTCTGCGTCTGGAAAGGTTGAACTTGTATTGCGTGTCCAGGACTACAGAAAAATCTGTATTGCATAAAAGCAACAAAAGCGCTACAGTAACAGTTCCGTCATGAAATAAAAGCAAAGTTTGTAATGCACACTAAGCATGAGAAAGCGTTTGAAAAATTTGTCATGCAATACTGCACTTCGAGGCGCACTTTCTCATGGCCATTCAGCATTACAGGTTTCCAGACCGAGACATTTTTGCAGTGCATAACATCCCAGGTGACGCAATAGCTGGCGTCGACAAGTTGGGATCTCTCGGACTGGAGCTTCGCAATGCTACGCGATTTGGCGATCTGAGGGGAGGATTTTGCGGTTCAACATGAGTAATTTCCTCGATTGCCGTAAAAATCTTCAGAGATGGTCATGTGAGAAGTCGTCCTCGTCCATGATGCTCCACATCACAGATTCCTTTTTCTCGCTACACGTACGGTACACCTAGTGCCAACCATGCATGACAAAAAAGCAACAACAGTCGTATTCTTATACCTTCAGCCCCTTGGATATGTTAATCGTCGTCGGAATGATGCGGCAAGCCTCCCCGTCCGAGGTCAGCAATAGAACCTCGTGATGCGGTCGCTGTTTGTTCGACAGTATTGGAAGGGCTGGGGCAGCAACTGCTGCAGCAGTGCTCGTTTGCAGCTCATTTGTTCCACCCTTATTCTGCCCGAGGACGCTCATCGCGTCCGAGTCGTCGCCCGGTTGGCTTGCGGAAATTAATCCCGAGGGGATGCTCTGCACTTGCGACAGTATCTCGGCTTTTCCACCAGATGCATTTTCTTCGTTGAATACCTTCGCTTTCTCTTCCCACTCCTTCTTCTCTTCCTCGCTCAGTTCCACAAACTTCTGCTTCAACCCGGCTTTCGCCTCGTGGTACAAAGCCAGCTGGTATTTCCCGTTCACATCCTTCACGTATTCCTTCTTCACAACCTCCTCCTCCTTCCCCTCGGCGTTGGTCACGACCACCGTCTTTTCCACAACTTTCCCGTTGAACGCCTTTTTCTCCTTTTCCTCCTCGATCTTCACATCCAAAAAAAACTCTTCCCCCGTTTTCGGCTTGGCCAAGGCACCACCTATTCCTCTCGAGGACTTGTTTATCCAAGAAAAAAACTGTGTTTCTGTAACTTTCTTTGGTTGACAGCATCGCAAATTTGCTCTACATGACAGAGAAAACCTGTCATGCGTGGCTTGTAAGGGAAAACGCACACGACTAGAGGGCTTTATGGCTGTCTGGCATGACAGGTGTAACTCTGTTGCATGTTCTGCAACACAAATTTACACTTGCACAGTTTTTTTCTTGCATATTGTTTTGGTTGTTGTCAAAGTGGTCTTCGTGCAGCACCAAAACCGTCAGTAACTCATCCTATGGCGTTCTCAAATGTTACATTCTCGACTGTTACGATGAATTTGTAATGCAAGAATAGCAAAAGTCAAAGGGGGACAATTGCGCCTCTAGCATTACAAATTCGCGCAAATTTCAATGCTGAGTTCAGCCCTCCGGGGATTTTTCATGCGAAGTCGCTTCATCATCATCATCATGTAGTGGACACCCGCTCCCAGCGCCACAGGTCAAGGATCCCCTCCCCGGGGGGTGGGCGAGGAAGCACTTTCGGCGACCTCATCATACAAAAGCCGAGCGCTACCACGGCAAGTCGCCCCATGAAAAGTACCAACCAGTCGGGAGCTACCCACCACACCTGATCAGTACAGCCCGGCCAGCTAGCCGAGCGCGACAGCCCAACATGCAGAACGATCCAGGACCCGACCCATTTTACGCCTTACGTTTTTGTTCTCACGGAAGAGACGACGTACCCCTTTGGGTTAAGGGGCGAGACTCTCCCCTAAGCCGCAACCCCGCCCGGACAGGGGAGGCTGGACCGTTTGTGCCTTACCTGCGGCACGGGCGAACAGGGCAATTGCACGGACCACAGTTGTCAAACCATCGACCAGTTGTTTGTCGCTGCTGACCGGCAACCCTCCTGGGGCACAGCGACAACTTAAAGGCTTAGTTTGTGCATGGCAGTCATAGTGCAGCCCTGTTCTGCAACAGAAGCAAAGGGTGGGAGGGGGGACTGGGATCGTAAACCGGATTCGTCTCGCTTCACCTTGTGGATGTTGATGTTGATTTTGCATGACAAATCGGGTAAAAGTTGAGAATGTAACGTTTGAGAACGCCATACATCCCCCGGCTCGGTTTTGATCTGCCTTCCCGTGTTGGTCTTCCGCTCGATCGCGAACTGCTGTACCGGGATCCGCTGTCCCCGGCCCTTTTTCGTGATGAACAGAAAGCAGGTCTTGTCTTTTAATTGTGCTTTTGAGGACTTTTTGGTCAACAGGTTGTTTCCTTTTGCTACTACTGCTCCTGCCGCACCAAGATTTTTTCCTAGCTCCCCTTGTTCCCCTGCCGCGTTGGACCGTGGGGTCGTCTTGCCGTCGTCATCCGAGCCGTCTTCGTCGTCTTCACCACTGCTTTTCACGTCGTATGAACTGCAAATATGTCTGGGTCTGGAAGAATGCATGTTTGTCATGCTTGTCTGGGATGACTCTTAAATCTGTCATGCACGTTACCCAAGAGCCCACTTGTTCTGTCATGCAGAAACGCAGTGTGTCATCCAGAAGAGGCAACACCTAGAAGCTCAGAAACTTGTCATGCTAAGCCAGCAGTTGTGGCCTCCTCCTGATACGCCACTCAGCATCACAAGTTTCCAGACCCAGACATACTTGCATTTGATACGTCGTCATCCTCGTCATTTTCGTTTTCGTCGTCGTCATTTTCATCATCGTCTTCATTCTCTGCATCGTCCTCTTCCTCGCCGGCATTGAGGTTGTTCATCCCGTCCTCATCAACAGCTCCTACGTTACCTTCTAGGCCGAGCATCGGATCATCCTCCTGCTCATCTTCCCCAGCACCGACCGCGGAACTACTCCCCGCCCCGTCCTGCTCCTTCAACGCCGCAATTTTTTTCTCCGATTCTGCCCCCCAAAATTTCTTCGTCTCCTCATCGACGGTCGGCCAGATGTGCTTTTTCACGAAGAAAACCCGGCCGAGAAAGTTCACGGAGCTCGTGTTCATGGTTGGATCGGCTGCTTTCTATGAATTGCAAAAGTATCGCACTCGTAGTAATCGCAATCATGCATTACAAATCTCCACTCCAAGGTCAAACAACATGACAAATTCCATTTGTCATGCTGAGCTAATTTGTATTGCAATCACTACTAGTACGATACTTTTGCATTGCATATTTTCATCTTTTCCACCAAATCCGGCATTTTCTCCTCGTAATTTTTCGCTATATCCTGGGCATACAAGTGGTCTGCTTGGAACAAATAGCTCTTCGCACCGCCGGCTAAGGAACCAGCTGCTGTTCCTTTCAATCTTTCTCCCTTGATAAATTTGTTATTCCTCAGTTCCTGCTTGTGCTCCTTGATTTTTTCCTTAAACACCTTCATCTCCTCTTCAAACCTCTTCGTGTCCTCCTGTTCCTTCTCGACCCATTTCTCTTTCTCTTGTTCCGTTAATTTCGGATACAGTTCGTTGATCGCGACTTTTAACTTTCTCGGAATCGTTTTCTCCGCCTTCAGCAATGATTCCCCTGTTTCGTCCTTCTCCTTCAAATCTTGCCTGATCCGCCACTGCGCGTAGAAGTAGCTCGCGGTGAGAATTTTCGACGGCTTGGATATCCTATGTAAAAACGTCCCCACACCAGAGTCAAGCTGGGGATCTCGCAACACAAATCGAGAATTTTTGGGGGCACAGCATGACAAGTTTGTCTCTGTATTGTAGTGCAGTTTAGCAAGCAAAGCCGCAACAGAAATCCATCTACTTATCCTGTCGACAGCATTACAACGCGCAAAACGCGATTGGAAATGCCTCTCATGTGGATGCGCATCACAAATCTCCCTGGAGCTGCAAATCTGCATGACAACTCTGGGGTGGGTACATTTTTGCTCAGGATATTGGAAATCCCCTCCGCTAAGAGAAATTCGTCCTTGTCCTGGATCTTTTTCGTCTTGTCGTACAATTTCCCGCCGTTATACACCCGTGAAATCGCGACCAACTTCGCGGGTTTATCAAATGCAAAAGTGTCTGGATCTGGAAGATTACCAGGTTTGTCATGCATATTTTGAATGACCCATGATGTCTGTGATGCATGCCCTAGCATCACAGATTTTTAGACGGCTTTGTGATGTCTCTGCCGCATGAGAAATGCCCTCTCCGCGTAGCACAAACTGGAGCTCTCTTGCTGGTCATGCAATACAATTTTTTTCAGAATCCAGAGACAGCATTACAAGTTTAGAACCTTCCAGACCCAGGCATTTTTGCATTTGATATGGTTTGGACTTCTGCAAAAACTCCTTCCTTGCTTTGGCCGGATCTGCAGCCTGTTTGAACTTCTCTCGGAGTTCTTTCGAAACTTTCTGTTTGGTTAGGAATGAAAACTTGTTCCCGGCGCCGTTTTTGTTGCCGAAGCGGATCGCGCGGACGGAGGTGTGGAGAAAGGAACCGTCTTGCTTCGCGAGGCAGAGCGTGTCGTCCTCGTTGACCAAACAAGCGCCAGAAATTTCGTCGTCTGGCTTCAGCCGCATCATCTGCAACCCCCGGACGAGTTGTTTCTGGTAAAATTCCGTGTTGAGCTTTAGCTTCAACAGTAGCCCGTTTTTGCTCGCTATCCAGGAAAAAAACTGTAGTGTAAGTGTAACTTTCTTGGAGGAACAGCATCACAACTTTGTTCTGCATGACAGAGAAAACCTCTCATGCGTGGTTTGTAGGGGAAAACACAAGTAAAAAGAGGATTTCATGCTTGTCTGGCATGACAGGTGTAACTCTGTTGCATGTTCTGCATGACAGAGTTACACTTACACACTTTTTTTCTTGCATACTCGCTAAAACCAAACTGTCCGACTCCCAGGACCTTTCGTCGGAGACAGGGACCATGTATGAATTGCAAAAGTATCGTACTCGTATAAATGCATTACAAATTTCCTCAGCAAGAGAAATGGAATTTGTCATGCTGATTTGCCTTGGCAACAAGATTTGTAATGCAAGACTTGCATTTATACGAGTACGATACTTTTGCACAGGATACCATGGCGACGACTTTCGTGGTGGAGTTCGACCGATCTTTTGAGTTGAAATTTTCTTCATCGACCACCATCGGATCTTATAACAGTGCGCAACTCCCCCTCCGCCTCATTTGTATACAGCATGAACGGCTTCTTGCATCAAATCTGTCACGCAAAACCAGTATTCTTGCTGATGCTTGTATTGCCGTTCATGCTATACAAATGAGGCGGAGGGGGAGATGTGCACTGTCATAGATCTCCCCCGGCCACCTCCGCGAGAATTTGCTTGTTTTTCCCACTGGCTTCTATGCAAGCAAAAAACTGTGTACTTACGTGTAAATCTGTGTTGCAGAGGATGAAAGACACGCACACTTGTCATGCTAGACACATGCATCAGAGGTTTAATATTTCGTACGTGTTTCTGCTTTCACTGATACTAGCTGCGCATGACAGGTTTATTTCTCTGTCCTGTAGATCACATTTGTGATGCTGTTCCTCCAAGAAAGTTCCACTTAGTGCACATTTTTTTCTTGGATAGCTTCCTTCAGCGTGTCCATCTCCTTCGCCGACAAATACGGTGCCCGCCACGCGTCCTGGAAGGAGAGAAAGTCCTGCACTGGTCTGGGCAAATTCTCGTTCTTCTTCTTCGTTGCGCGAGTCGCTCGCTTCGGTTTTCCGCCATTTGCCGCTGCTGCGGCTGCCGCTGCTGCTGCGTCTGGGTCGTCTTCTTCCTTTGCATTCCCTGCTCCTGATGTTCCGTCATCCTTGATCGAGATCACAGGCAAAGAAATCACCATCCCGTCCGACAACACGAACAAAATCGTGTCGAAGTTGTGACAACCCAGTAATTTCAGCTTCTCCCCATCGGGTACCGCAAACCCCTCTTTCAGCAGAAACTGTTTTCCCTGTTTATTTTTCCCGTGCGCTCGGCTGACTAATTTTTGTCGCAAAATTTGTTTTATCTTCCCGGATTCACTATTCAGGGCCAAGGCACACGGGTGGTTGGTCATGTCCTCGCTATCGCCGATCTTCCGGTTCATTTTCATGGCCTGCGCGAGTTCCTTCCCGTCTTCCTTATCTTGCTCGTCCAACGCGGTTTCTAACGTTTTCAAATCTTCTAACCACATCGAACTTATCTCCGTTTTCCTAATCGCGTCCGCTTGCGATTCCTTCTGCTGTAATTGCTGCAGTAGCTGCGCCGCTTTCTCCTCGGACAATTGGTGAACTTTCATCTTCAACAAGTAGCTGTAATCGGATTGTACAGCAGTGGCGTCGATATTTTGTCGCATTTTTCCAATTTCCTCCCGCGGCGTGAACTTCTTCTTCGTGATTTCCTCGAACATTTCAAAATCCGCTGGATGGATCTCCCTCCACTTCGGGAACTTCCTCTGTTCCAATTCCACCGCGAGTTCCGCCTGGGATTTCTTCTCCAAATCAATCTCGTCGTCGAGAACAAGTTTGATAAACACCGATTTCGAAAACATTTCCAAAATCTCCTGCTCCTTCTTCCTTAGCAAATACGCCTTTCTTTTCAAATAAATCCGCTCTCGCTCTTCGCAAAATTCCAGCAGAATCTCGTTGAGGGACTCATACTTCCGGATTTTCTGGTGCTGTTTGTCGAAGCAGTGCATGTTGCTCATGGAGATCTGGCCGGCTAGGGAGAACTGCTTATACAACCCGACCTGTCTCGCTTGCAGCATCTTCTCCGGAGTTAACTGCAAAACGAAGTGCACTGTGTTATCCGTGTGGTGCTCCTTCATGTCCGCGATAAGGTAATCGGTATCCTTCTCGTCCTTCTTGAGCATCTCCTGGAGCTTCTCCTTGTATTTTCTGGTCCAAGTCCCGACCGGTAATTCCGTGATTGCCAATGACGTCCTGCTTGTCTCCCGTATTATCCCCTTGTTCTCGTACACCAAGGCCGAGTATGCATTCCAAATATCGATCTGGGTCTGGAAGGATGCAAGGTTTGTCATGCTTGTCTGGCATGAGTGAAAAGTTTGTGATGCGTGGTCAAGAAGAAAGAGAAAGATGAACCCATTGGCTTTTCATGCAAGAACGCAGCTTGTGTTTGTCATGCGGAAAGCGCAGCACTAAGCAGCGCAGATCTAATTTCTCATGCTTTGCTGTGCATTACAGAGCATTCGCTATTCCCAACCCAGCATTACAAGTCTCCAGACTCCCAGACATATTTACAATGCATACCGAGCTCTGCAGCATCTGCGCCTCGCCAGTGTTGTCCAAACCGAGAAACGCGGACTCCCCGCCCTTCAGTTCCAGCGACCCGTTGAAACCCCGGTACCAGGGTTTCATGTCCTGAAACGGCTTTTTCTCGATGTAATTCCGCACGTTTTTGATGATCTCCCGCGGATTGAACTGCGGGATTTGCGTTGACCAACCGGTGCCGATCCCGTTGGCGCCATTCGCGAGGACGATGGGTATGATGGGGTAGTAGCAGACCGGTTCTATGGACAAACCCTCCTCGTTGTTGTAGTCGAGAATTGCGTCGTCCTGCTCCGGGAAAATAGCCCGCGCGGTCCTCGCTAACCTCGTGAAGATGTAACGGGAACTAGCGTGGTCGTCCCCGCCCTCTAGCCTCGTTCCGAACTGACCGGAGGGAACGAGGAGGTTTATGTTGTTCGCCCCCACGAAATTCTGCGCTAATTTCACAATCGCGCCCTGCAGCGAGACCTCGCCGTGGTGGTAGGCCGCTTTCTCGGACACGTAGCCCGATAATTGTGCGACTTTGATGTCGGATGTCAATTTCCGCTTGAAACACGCGAAGAGAATCTTCCGCTGTGAAGGTTTGAATCCATCGATTACGGAAGGAATCGCTCTCCGCAAATCGTATTTGGAGAACTGGACCATCTCGCGGTTAATGAAATTTTTCACCGTGATAGTCCCAGAGGACGTATCCAGTGCGAGTGTGTCGTCCGCGGCATTCATCCAGTCTTTCCGGTCATCCGCGCGGTTGCTGCGAAAAACCATGTCAACGAGGTCATCGTCCTCATACACGGTTTTCTTCTGCCCTGCTTGCTGTGGGTTGTTTGGTTCTACTTTTTCTTGATCAGTCTCATCCTCCACCGTGACTTCTTTTCCGACTTTGTCACCGTACACAATCTCGATTTTGTGCTTTGGAAGGTCGGAGAAGTAGGCTTTCGCTTCTTTGGAGGTCGACGTACCCAGACCCTTGTAGTACCTGATAGTTTTTTGGGTAATTGGTTTCAACTTGGACGCAGCATCTGAAAAGGACACCACAACTTCAACTTCTGCGGTAGTACAGCATGCAATTCGTTGAAAATTTCTGATGCGCGTCATCAAAATGAAAATTTCATGCAGATAATGCTGGGCAACAGAAACCAGAGCTGCACTATGTAGATGTACTTGAACTCCCAGCCCTTCCCCCCGTCCGTTTCTTGTCGCCACGCTTCGTAGCTGATCAACGAGTAAAACTCTTTCACTTCCACCTCCCCATTCGCCTGCTTCTTGCTTGCCTTCACGATCGGGGTGATAAATTCCTTCAGAAAGTTGTGCTCGAAATCGTGTAGCAACTGGGGAAAATACGTCTGGAACATGTTCAGCAGCAATCCCTTGATGTGCGAACCGTCCAAATCCTGATCTGCCATCACCATCACAGAGCCGTATCGCATGTCGTCGATTTTCGGGATTTTCGACTTGTCAAACGGGTTCACGCCGAGAATTTTCATAATCTGCTTCACCTCGTTATTCTTCGTGACATCCTTGATCGCGGCGTCCCGCACGTTCATCGGCTTTCCGCGAAGGGGAAACACGCCGTAAAGATCTCTTCCGACGATGGACAGATATGCACTGCAAAAGTATCGTACTAGTATAGATCGCATGACAAATTTTCTCAGCATAAGAAACGAAATCTGTATATGCGGATTTAACTTGGCAAAAAAAATTGTAATGCATAAATGCGATCAGTACGAGTGCGATGCTTTTGCAGTGCATAACAGACCGGCAACCGCCAACGCCTTCGCACTATCACCCTCGGTGAGGATCAACGTACACTCCTTGGACCGCTTTGTGCCGGCGAGGTTCGCATCTTCCAGTTTCGGCACGTCTTGGAGCCTGATATTAATAGAGTGTTTCCATTATTTTTTGTTTCATTTGTAGTAATGCGGAATGCGTCGAATGCGCATTTGCCAAGCACAACTTTCCATCACTTCATCACGCATGACAAACAAAAATACTCACAGCTCAGAGTATAATACACGTGCTGTTTTCTATACCTCCTCGCTCTCCCCCCGAAGTTCCACCCGGCGTCGTCTCCCCTTTCTTTCCGGTCCACTGCAAACGCCTTCGCCGCTTCCCCCTCCCCAGCCGCGCTCGCGTAGGACAGAATCGTGTCGATGATTGCGCAGTCTTCGACTTCCGCGTTGAATTGGTCGGAGAGAACGGTGTCGGTTTTAAACTGGTCCCTTTTCGTGTTCAAAGTTTCCTTGGACTGGGAATCAAACTGCGGGTTCACAATCAACGCGTTGACGAACATGTAGATCTCGCCGTCGATGTCAGAATCCTTGATCAAGTCCTTTTTGATTTTCTTCTTCCCCGCTTCCTTCAAACACTTGTTTTTGATAATGTTCCGCACTTGTTCTTTTATCCACTGCACGTGCGACCCGCCCTTGTAGGTTCTGATGGAGTTCACGAAGGAAATTTGCTTAAACTCGTCAAAAGTGTTGTAGGCTAAAATCACCTCCCACTTCAGCGTATGAAATGCAAAAGCATCGTACTACTGGTAGTGATCGGATTACAAATTTTTTCAGCATGTTGACAAATGGCTTTTCTCATGCTGATTTACCATGAAAAAGAGTAGATTTGTCATGCGTAAATGCGATTACTTACTACGAGTACGATACTTTTGCACAGGATACAGCGGGATCGCGGTTTTCGAGGCTTTCCCATTGAAGTCCCGTGCGGAGGGGTAGGTGAGGACCTCGCGGGCAAAAATCCCGTGGACTTTTTCGTTTTCGTCTACTTCGTTGTCCGCGGCGGTTTTCTCCAAAGTAGTGTTTGTCGCAGTTTCTACTGTCCCAGTCGTCACCACTGTCCCGGCGTAGGTCCCCGGGCCGACGGCTAGGGAGTCTGGGTTCGTGATATTGTCGTTGTTCATTGTGGACGCGGCGGAGGAGCGGTCGTCTACGTCTGCTTCTTGTTTCACGGGCACGATAGGAATCTTGCCGCCCGTCGAGGAGCTGGAGGAAGACTGACCGGCTGTGAGGACCACAGGAACAGCAGCCCCCGCTGCGGGTTGCTCAGCGGTTGCGGCTCCTGGTGCAGCTGGAGCCACGTTTTCTGGTATGTGCATCTTTACGAAGTCCTCAAACGTTCTAATCGGTAATTCCTTCTTGTTCAGAAAAATCTTGGCTCTTCTATCCGTCGAACCGGCGATATCGTAGACCCGTTTCTGAAACAAAGCCGCCGTGTCCTCCGTCAAACCACTTTGCGGGAAGTAGTGCCAATCCGGGTAAAACGTGATCTTCGTCATCGCTTCCGTCGGCGTGTTCTCGGCGTGCTCGGGTTTTGAGAAGTCGATAATTTCGGGCTCCGATTTGTTTTTCATGTTGTTGGTCCAGACCTGCTTGTAGGACTTCAAGTGTCGTAAACACACCGTTTCTAACTCGAACCGCGAGGAGAAGATATTTGTCAACTTCGCACCGTACCCGTTCCTACCCCCGGTTACTCGTTGCTTGTCGTCGTTGAAATTATCACCGGCGAGGAGGTTGCCGAAAATCAACTCCGGGATGTAGATTTTCTGTTCCTCGTGCATTTGCACCGGGACCCCGGACCCGTTGTTCTCGACGGAAATTCTGCCGGTATTCGTGTCCATCTCGACCTTGATTTCGTCGCAGGTGCTGTCGCGCTGCATGTGGTCCGCGGCGTTTACCAGGATCTCGTCGAAGATCTTGTACAGGGCGGGACAGTACCTGATAGCAGAAGTATAGAACTTGTTCATCGTTTTCATGCATTACACGCCTTTGCGTCAGGCCGCGAGTTTTGCATCACAAATTGCTCTCGCCATGCTGCAGTACTACAACAACTTCCTTATACCTGAGAACTCTCTCCTCAAATTTCTCCCCCGCTGCGTTTAACACGAACATCTTCTCTTTCCTCTCCTGCCGGGTCCCCACGTACGTATCTGGCCTGGCTAGAATGTGTTCGTGGTGCGTCATTTTAGAATACTGTTGCTCCTCCTTATTTGATGCGCCAGCGCCGCTCTCTTTGGAGCTGCCGGTGGCCTTGTCGTTGTTTTTCGTCTCCATTTTCACCTTCGGATTTAACTTCGCCCTTTTCACAGGAGGGGGCTGGACGGGCGAGGCCGCGGAAGCTGCAAGGTCCTCCATTTTCGTTTCACCCATCTTTACATTCTGGTCCGACGGCATCTTGGTTTAGGAATTTTAGTCCTAGAGGTGAAAAGAGTCATCTAACCTAAAAAGAAGTCAGTACGATATAAATGTGTCACGTGGTTTATCTCCGACATGACAGGTGTCGCCCTGTGTCTCTTGTGCCAATTTGACTTGTTTCAGGAGGATGTCGCTATGAACACATCACCAGAAGATAGAATTTATTGTCGCTACTACACACAGTACGAATACATTGCTACTCAGCTATCGAAGAATAGAGGCACACTCGTGATAATTTGCTAGGCATCTTCCTAAATGTAAACGCTAATCATCTATGTCGTAGTCGCTGTATACCATTGAAGCACAGGCTTTTCTTTTTTTTCGTGTTCTCTCATCAACGAACGGGAAAGATCAATTACTGGCTTGCTTTTTTAAGCGTAAACTTGTTTTATGAGCAGCCTCGCAGGCTTACGTGACAACAAACTCTATGTCTATATACTTTTTTGAACTTCGCAACAGCTTTTTCTTTTTATCTATTTTGAACCAGCACACCATGACATCGTGTAATACTCTCGTCCTCTCGTCGTGTTGTTCTGTTTCTTTTTTCTTTGCCGAGGTGGCGCAAGTAGGCAGCAAGAACTACGAAGCTGCACTACGGCACGTTTCACCTCGAACGGAAGCTGGTGAACACTTTTTGTTTTTCTTACTTCTGCATCTACATAGAAATAGAATATGAATAGCTGTTGATCGCAACATACAATGACTCGGACAGACGTATCTGGCAGGAGAAACAGATATCATGATCATCGCAGGGTACATTCATTCTTCAAATTCCCTACTCTGAAGTAAGAGCGGCAGGCTCGTGGTGTGTTTCCCCTTTCGTGACACTCTAGAAACAGTTAGGAATGTTGACTCCAAAAGACATGATGTCTTTGCGAAAAAAAAAAATATGAAGCAAAATGGGAGCGTACTGCGATTCTTGGAAACTCTTTTCAATTCACATGATGGAGCGATAGACTGCAGCGGTAGAGAAAAAGTTCTTGCCGGAAGATCGTACTAGTGTAAGAAGCCACAACCATCAAGGCGGGCTGACAAATAATGTGAAAATCATAAATGCAACGTCACATTGCAAAAACAAATGCGAAAAATTAAAATTCTAGTAAACCACCTTCCGTATCTGTATTTCCGCAATTCGATGCACCTGCCTCATCCCCTCGTGCAACTCTTGGTCGAAGCTATTTTCCAACCTTTTTCCCAAAATCTCCAAGATTTTCTCCATGCTGAACCCGGAAACTGCTAACACAAACGGGAAGAAAAACTTGTTCGCGTATTTTCCGTTCAAAACCAGAAACTTCTGCTTGTCCGCCATAGACACGTTTGTCATTGGTTGATTTGGATTCAAGAACAATTCCTCTTCCACAAAATTTGCGTAATCCCGGAGTAATTTCAATTGCGTCTCCTGCGGCTCTTGCTCCATCACAAACCGGAGATGGAGTAAAAAGTCCATGGCGGAGAGAAAATCCATCTGTTTCACGTACTTCGGCCAAGACTTTTCCACCAGCCAGGGGCATTTCGGGTAACAGGGGGTAATTTTCTCGATGTAGGTTGTTCGCGACACAATGCCGAGTTTCGCGAAGAAGCAGGGTTGCTGCCCCTGCGATGTGGTTGCGGAGGCGAGGGTGGTCGGGAGGTGTGGTGCTGGTCCTGCTGGAGAGGCTGGTATAGAATTCGCCGACTTCGGCTTGTTTGTGGGGGATGAGCTTGGTGTATTCATCCCGATCGCCGCGATTTGTTTGATGTCCTCCTTGTTATCCGAATACATGATCCCCGTCCCGCCCTGCTGAATTTTCAGCACCTTCAACTTATTCCGGACCTTCTGTGCCGCTGGGTTCAGCGGCAAAGGTCGTTCCGGCTTCTTGGCCGGTGGGGGCTGCTCGATTAGTGGTGCTGCTGCAGCTGCTGGTGGTGGCTGTGGTCCTTTCGGCGTTTCAGTTGCGCCGGCGGCTACGAGGTCCGAAATTTCTTCCTCCACAATTGTTTTCTCCGCATTTGATGCAGCACGGGTTGCTGTTGCTCCTTCTGTAGTACTAATTTCCGCTTGTAGTTTCGGCTTCGCGTCTGGTTTTACCGGAGATGGTAAATGGCCGATTTGCTTTTCCAACCGGCTCGACGCCGGACGAGAGCCAGTTGTACTACCTCCCGGAAGAGTTGTAGCACTTTTCAACGTCGTCGCACCCGCTTCTAGCTCTACCTCTATCAACTGCAAAAGTGTCTGGGTCTGGAAGAATGCAAGACTTGTCATGCATATTTCTCATGACTCATGATGCCTGTTATGCATGACCTAGCATCGCAGACTTTTAGAGGGCTCCCTGATGCACCTTCCGCATGAGAAATGCCCTGTCCGTGTAGCACAAATTGTACTCCTCTTGCTGGTCATGCAATACCAATTTTTTTAGGGTCCAAAACAGCATGACAAGTTGCAATCTTCCAGACCCAGACATTTTTACATTTGATAACCTCAATCGTCCTCCCATGTGTCGATCCGGATTTCACAGCGGTGAAGACGTTCGCAAACTGCTCTGTATGACAATGCACAACTCCCCCTCCCCCTCATTTGTATGGCATCAAAAGCATTACAAACACCAATACAAGTGGAGCCTGTGCATGACAAGTTCATGCGCCGAGTGTCGTAGTAGTGTTTGGATTTCCGGAATTTGTCATGCACGCGGTGATGTCACAAGGTAGCACCTGGATTTGGGTTTTTGCATGACAAATGAGGGGGAGGGAGAATTGTGCACTGTCATACTCTGCTTCCTCGTTCGTGAAGTCCTGGTCCGCCAACGCCGAAAACGCCGGTGTGATCGTGTATTGCTGCTCCGGGTGGGTGGAAAGCTTCACCTTCTGAATGCAGTTCAAAGGAAGTGAGCTTGCGGATGTTGTCGTGCTGTTCATCATCTCCGTAGAAGTACTAGCGCCGAAGCGCGTAATCACCGCCTCGGCCATGTCAGAGAAAGTTTTCTGCAGGGAGGAAACAAACACCCCCTGCTCCGGGTGCCCGGCGAATTCCGTAACGAGCGTTTTGATGAATTTCTGGTTGAAGGTGTCGTAGTCGATCGTTTGGGCGGCGGTGGAACCTGAAGAGATGGGGTTGATGCAAGACAAATTATTATATGTTGAACCGTCAGCAAAAATGGTCTTCACTTTGATTGTACGTAGTTCATCTGCATCTACTGCTTCATCTTCCTAAATCCTAAAACATTAATCCCAACATCCTAGATTGTGCGAGGCAACAGAACCTCGTTCTTTGAACAGAAGCAAGTTGTAGTTGAACATCAAACCGAATATCAAACTGTACCTTCCTCCCGAAACAGCCACTCCGCGTCGATGCTGGTTGCCAGCACCTGCGCACCAACTGCACCGCCCAGCCCCAACCCCATCTCGCCAGTTTTCAGTAGAGTCAGGTTTTTCCTATCAAGTGCAAATATGCCTGGGTCTGGAAGAATGCAAGGCTTGTCATGCTTGTCTGGCATGACCCATGATGCTTGTAATGAATGACCCAGCATCACAGATTTCTGGAAGGCTTCCTGATGCCATTTCCGCATGACAAATGCCCTCCTCGCGTAGCACAAATGTGGCTCCTCTTGCTGGTCATGCAATACAGATTTTTTTAGAGTCCAAAGTTAGCATCACAAGTTCCAACTTTCCAGACCCAGACATTTTTGCATTTCATATCGCGAGTTTCTCCTCCAGATCTAGTTTCACCTGCTGCAGCATGGCCAGTTCGGATTTCTTATGCATTGCAAAAGCATCGCATTTGTACTTGTAGCCATTGCATTACAAATTACCTCAGCATGACAAATGGAATTTGTCATGCTGTTTTACCTTCAGGACAAGATTTGTCATGCATAATTGCAATTAGTACGAGTGCGATACTTTTGCACAGGATAGTGTCACAGCTGCACGAATGGGGACGTGTACAACGTTATCCCCAGTAAATTTATTCCCGTACACGTGCAAATGCTGTTTCTGCATGACAAAACTTGCCTTCAGTCGTACTCTAGCATGACAGGTTGGACGCTGCAAGTTGGCGAATAATTTGTGATGCATTTTCTACATGTACGGGAAATTTGTATTGCATAAACGTGTATAGCCAAAAAT
>JACKZZ010002058.1_pt1 | contig 20388 bp, 28 predicted proteins | sample 8027871 | NCBI WGS metagenome assembly JACKZZ01 (sample SAMN15724774, study PRJNA655200) | protist metagenome | isolation source: fluorescence activated cell sorting (FACS) single amplified genomes of... | place: USA: West Boothbay Harbor, Gulf of Maine | collected 2000-07-19
CCCGCGGCAGTCCTGCGTGCAGTCCTGCATGCAGCCCGGCTCCGAACAGCAGTCCAGCGTCGGGCTCGCCGACGGCCGGCGGGAGGCTTCGCAGGCCCGGCGCCACGCCCATCGACCGCAGCCCGCCGGCCGGCTACTCTAGTCTAGATGTAACGGAGGGGGAACCTACCGCCGAGGAGCAAGCACTACGGGACAACGCTTCGAGTCCAGAGAGCGACGCAACTTCTTCGGCGAGAGAAATCCCGGCCGGTATTTTAGTTGGGATATTTTTACCAGCTCAGAGCGTCGGTCTTTGAGCCTTTTCCTTCGGGAATTAATGGTAACAATAGGCATCCGAGTATCATTACTAGAGTTCACCCCTAAATGGTAGGGGTATGTGGTATTATACCGTATGTGGGGTATAATACGATAAGATACGCGTATGGGTATGTATACGTATGGGGTTTGCGTATGTGGGAGATACCTTTGCGCACTTTCGCCGCGCCAGAGCCAGGCGTTTTTTCCTTAAACCCCCCAACCTACAACCCTGAACCCTAGTTCGGGCTGCCCCGCTCTTATCCCACGACCGCAAGGGTATGGTATGGTATGGTATGTTGCCGCCGGGGGGCGGGGTGGCATGCCGTATGTGTGGGTATGTCAGAGAGAAACGGTATGATACGGTATGATACGGCATTATACCACATACCCCTACCATTTAGGGGTGTATTGCATTACTAGCATTTGTTCGTAATATTTGCTACCTCTCTCATCGATTCGTCAGGCCCGTCTGTCGTGCGAGACGATGACCCAAGCCGGCTGTGGGCCCTCGCAGCGCAGACGACACATCACCACATCGTCAATTGTCTCAAGTACATGAACCTTGCCTACGAGCTCGTGCCACGCTGGCAGGACGTGCACCCCGTAAACATGAGCTTTTCGCAGGTGAGCCCGCAATATTACAACCTCCAGATGCTGAACGGATCACTGCTGAAGGCGAACCATGTACTAGAGGCGTTCCAGGCATTCCTGCACAAGGAGATCTCCGAGACGCGCGAAGCAGGTATTACGTCTCCGGTTTGAAGGGGTCTTACAGATGATATCCACTTGTACTTGAGGTACTACATTGGCTGAGAGCCACCAAGATCAAGATAATCATTCTCTGGGGTGCGAACCCTGCGAGGCAAGCGGAATCCATCTACTAGGAGCACTAGGTAGTGCCCATACTGACGCAAGAGTAGCCCTGTTCCCTGACACTGAGCAGTGGCCCTGAGCAGTGGCCCTGGACTCTGACACAACACCTGCACTACGTACTAGTGGCCCTGGTCTCTGACACAGGAGTAGGATCATTTGAAATTTGCTGCTTCGTCGCGCTCCTCCCTGCAGACAAAATGAAGACTTTCGATGGCACGCTGTCGACGATTTATGAGGGTGTAAACCCGTTCGAGGTCGAGGACGAACCCTTGCGACAGAAGCCCTTCTTCCACCCCTACGAGTTCCCGCTGCATCGCGCGCCTCATACGGGAACATCCGTCGTGGTTGGTGGGCCTTCGTTGCAGAGCGCCGGCAGTACCGTCGGAGGGTCCCCGGTATCACGCCTGCACAGCCGGCCGGACAGCCTTCACGACACTCGGCTTCCGTCTTCTCAGGGCGCGGCGGACGGGCAACCGCAGTCCGTGGGCTCCGAAGAGGAGATTGCGGCGGCAGGAGGGCCGGAAGGAGACGGAGGGGAGACCGCGGAGGACGGGCAGGTGGTCCCAGCGGCGCCAGCGGTGCAGGTGATTCGCAACCCGTACGAAGCCATGGTGACGGCCGAGGCCTACGCGGACGTGATCTGCGACCAAAACCGGCAGCGGCTGGCGCTGCAGAGCGCAAACGAGCAGCTCACAGCCCAGCTCGCGCTGAAAGAGGCGCAGCTGGTCGAAGAGAGGCAGGAAAAAGAGGCGCTCCAGGCTCGCGAGGAGCACCGCCTGCAAGAGCGGGAAGCGGAGCGAGCGCGCAGGCTCGCCGGCGGTGTTTCTCCAGGGGAAAGTGCGGACGATACGATGAGCCACAGTGCGGTCCCCGCCGCCTCGGCGCCAGTGACGACGCAAAGCGCTTCGACGCGGGGTGACGCCCGTAGCGCGGAGGACGGGCATGGAACGGTGAACGAGGAGGTTCTCTCGCAGCGCGGCGAACCCGCATCCAGTGCGGCCTGCGCAAGCACGCCGGGCTCCACTGTTGGGGGAGGCTCGGAGATACACGCGCTAAAGGGCCTGAGTACGACCATGCATTAAAAATCGTTACTCCGACTAGTATACAGTAATGTTTCCTCGCCCTCTTCCCCATGTACGCGATAACTTAGATTCTGATGCATCATGATTCATTATCCTCCCCGTGTTCATCCCAGTTTCCGCGCTCATCCCCGATGCCGTCGACGACGATGTGTCATCGCGCAGTGAAAACGTGGCGGGCATCGCTGAGCGCATCATAAGCACGCTCGCGAAGATGAGCAAAGAGATGGAAGAGCAACGCGCGCGAGCGCGAGCGAACAAGCAGAAGTACGAGGCAGAGAAGCGTCGTGCGGAGCAGCTCGAAAGCGAGCTTTCGGCGGTTGTGAGGGAGCTGCCGAGGTACTACGGAAAATCAAAGTTATTTCTGATTTTCACTTTTCGCGCTTGGCTTTAGTATCGTCGGACAGCTTGGGGGTGCTCGTGCTGGATCGAAGAAGAATCTCAGAGCATTTCCCTGCGTCAAGGCAGCTTCTCAACTCAAAAAAAAATTATCGTAGAAGAATCTCAGAGCTACATATTCGGAACTCTCTCCAGCTCCTCGTCGCGTTCCTCGGTCTCCGCCGCCTGTCGCGCCGACGTCGGGGAGCTTTGTCGCGTGAAGGAAGCCCTGCTTGCCAGACAGCGCACTAGTGGCAGCAAGGGCGACCAACAGCCCGGTCACCAGGGAACTGGCTGCGGGCGGGAAAGTGGTGGGGGGCGACTGTCTACGCTGCAGGCCAGCAGTGGGAGCGCGGCGCGTACGCTGGAGGACCTGCAGCGGCGTTACGACCAGCTGCAGCTGAAGCACACGAGGCTGCTCGAGTCGCAGAAGCACGCGAGCCGGTCGGCGCGCAAAATGACCTGCAGCGTAGACAATCACGTGAACAATACTCATAATGTTCCCTCAGCGGGGGGATACACGTCTCCCGACCTCCTCACGGGTAGCACCGGCAGCAGCTCGGGCCCGGGAATTGCCACGAGCAGCTCCTCCAAAGATGCGGCGACAGCGTCAGGGGGGAACGCGACGAGCAGCTCCTCCTCCAAGGACGCGGGAGGTGTGCCGAGCAGCCGCGCGTCGAGCAACGGCACCTCCACTTGCGGGAGTGCCATTAAAACAGAGGGGGGGGCCGCCTCGCAGTATTATTACGCGACGTCCGCGCGTGGCAGCGACGTGCCGCCTTCGGAGTCCGGCGGTACTGTCGGCAGCACCCCGGGTGTCGCGAGCGTCGCAGCCCTCAGCGAGGGTTTCACGCCGCCCCCAAAGGCGTCGCCCGGGCCGCGGAGCGCAGGGGCGCGCAGTGTAGGGTCGCGATCTGGCAACCCCCGCAAGCCTTTACTCGTACCCTCGGGTGTCGGGGGCGCCGCGCGGCAGAGCGAGAAGAAGAGCGCGAGCCGCAACAACTTCCGGCCCGCAGGCCGTGGCGGTACAAATCCATCGGGCGCAAATCCTAGCGGTACTTCGAATATCACAACAAGCGGTGCCGACTCGGCGATCAGTTTGGCGGCTAACATGCGGAGGAAATTGTTGAACCAGAACTTGGGGGATGAGGAACTCGCTCTCATGGCCAAACGATGCACCGAATCCTGGAATCTGAAGCGTGGCGTCGGGCGATAAAAAAAAAAAAACCCCGGACCTGTGCCCTTCAAGTTCCAAAAGTGGTGTTGCAAATTATCGCTCACCCTGAAGAGCCTGAACTAAGTCCATATGAACTCTGTTGGGAGGCCTTTCAATTATTCAAACCCATATTCTTTTGTGTGCAGCCACCCTGCTCAGCGCCCGGTGTGGTTCTTTTTTGGGGACGCTACTCTACGGCTGAAGGGTCCTGTGTTTTACATGATGACGACCTCATGGCGTTCATTGCTATTTTATTGAAAGGAAGTTCCCAGTGGCTCCTATTGGATGAGATTTTTTTCTCGACATTGTTTTCATCGGTAAAAGCGCGCCCGTGCTTACTATTATTATCGTGTGATTGGGAGGATGTGAGGCCTGCAAAATGTGTAATGAGCCGCATGATTTATTCTTGTACGCTCCAAGATCAGTATAACTTGTCCGCGCCCCCAAGGAGGCCTCCAGATTTGTGATCGCGGGTTTTCTGGCCGTTGCCAATCAGTGTGTCATGATGTACACCGGTCTACTCGTGGCTCGTGTTTGTTACCTTTGTCACTTGAGAGAAAGATTCGGAATCATCGTGTTTGTTTCTCGTCTTTCCGGAGTTTGTTTCCATCTGGAATCTGGCGTTACATACCGTGTACTTGGGAAAGATCCGGAATCCCGGTTCCAGAAATCAGGAAGGTGAATGTGCTTTCCGGCTACAGGTCCTCTCTCGCATTGTTGTCATGAGAGATCATATCTCGTCTCTTTTTGAGTTCTTCCTGTCTCTTGGTTAATTCTCCTTTTAGGTACACTGCCGGTATCTTTCAAGATACCGAAAAGATGTTTAGATTGATGCATCGCCGCCCTGTCTGCTGACACTCGTATTCAGGTTCCGAACGGTGATCCACTCGCCTGTCGGCCCCACGTATCAACTACAGTCTACATAGGCAGCGGAATCTGATCATCAGTGCTAGCCAATAATACCACTAATTTTTCTGATAGTCGCTGCATATCACATTTCGTTCGATAATATACGCGCGCACACTGTTGAGCTATCATTATCATGGGGTGCATTAATTCGAAAGAGCTTAACGACAAAAAGCGGAGGAGATTGTCGGTTTTGAACGCGTCCGGAAAGGAAGCGTCGGCAGAGACCACGAACGAGGCAAATACTGGGTCCCTCCTCGAACTTTTACCCCCGGGACAAAAGCGGTTTTCCCTAGTGGGTCTGCAGGCGGGCCAAACTGTGCAGCGGGAATTCGAAAACAAGCGGCAGTCCGTCGCCGTGAGCGGGCTCGAAAAACTGAACACGTGTGAGTTCGGGATCGGGTACGGATGGGACTCCAAACTGGGGATCCTACAAAATTCAAATTTTCCTGCGCTAGGCGAGGCTTTGGCTCAACAAAATTGATGCACACAGTACCGTCGTACCCGCTATCTTCTGATCGGAGCAAAAATCAGCAAGTACTATTAATAGGAGAAGTCATACTCTGACCAGCTCGCTACGCCGGAACACGACTGATGTCATAGTAGTACCCGGGTGCGGGGAGACTTTTCCATCATCATCAGTCTACCAGTAGGAGTCGTCCCAGTCATTGTTGCCGCCGTTTCTAACTTTCTTTTCGCTCGTGCCGGTACTACTATCAGATACGCGTGCAAGAAGGGTCTGAAGCCGGAAAGCCCGAACCAGGACGACTTCTTCGTGCTGCAGGTGGACGGCACGATCGGGCTGTACGGCGTGTTCGACGGGCACGGTCCCTGCGGGCATGACATCAGTCATTTCGCGCACCAGTTGCTGCCGGCGCTGTTCCTCCGCGACGCGACGCGCGAAACCGACCCGAAGGAGGCGCTCCGCAAAGCTTTTGTGCGCACGCACGCACAGGCGCAGAAGGCGCAGGAGAGGAACATCTTCGACTGCAGCCTCAGCGGCACCACCGGCACCGTGGTCTACCTGCAAGAGAGCGAGAGCACACTCTACGTCGCGCATGTGGGCGACAGCCGCTGCGTCATGGGCGTGGACACGAGCGAAGACGGCGAAGGAGGGAGCAGGAATGGCGCGGCAACCATAAAAGCCGTCGACATGACCAAAGACCACAAGCCAGGACTGCCAGAGGAGAAGTCGAGGATATACAAGGCTGGGGGACAGGTAGGAATCCGTCAAAACGAGCTCGTGCGTATCCTGTGGTACCACTGGCGGAGACCCGGTTAGGATAGTATGTCGAGGATACTACGAGGATACATTGGAAAAAAAATATAATGCGAACCCGGATTACTACTTTGAGGTCCGCTGCCTGAACGGCGACATCAACGAGCGGGTCTTCCTGAAGAACAGGCTCTATCCGGGGCTCGCGATGAGTCGTTCGATCGGAGACCTCGTCGGCGCGTCCGCGGGGGTGATCGCAGAGCCGGACGTGACCAAGGTGAACATAGCGGCCCAACGCGACAAGTTCGTAATATTGTGCAGCGACGGCGTCTGGGAATTCATCTCCTCGCAGGAGGCAGTCGAAATGGTGGCGCGCTTTGATGCCGAGGACGCGCAACAGGCCGCAGAAAAGCTGGCCAGCGAGGTACTCACTAGTACGCAATGCACATCCGAGAGGTTGTTGAACTTGATGCGCATCCGAAGGGTTATAACTCATTAGTCTGCGGGAGTGTAGTACCTGCTGCCACCGAGCGAGATCAGACGCAGGACGTGGGACGTTCACTAGTTCATCTGGAAATCGGAAGAACAGAGTTTGAGCGATGGTTTCCATTCTACCCCGCCAGGCATGGTCGCGATGGATCCGCGAAGAAGGCAACGTGGTGGACGACATCACTGTCATTGTCGTGTATCTGAACGGCGCGAAAGGGGGGGCTCGTCCCGAGCCGACAGAGACCACCGAGGCCCCGAAGACCAACACTCTCTTGGGGTAAAGTGAACCTTTTCGCCTATGCTACTAAAGTTCTCTCCAGCCGGAATGCGAATCATGCGTTGTAGATCCGTGCTGTTTTCCTAGTATATGATGAACCTCTTGACGAATTCGGAAATTGTCACGTCAGATGATCCCAAAATGAAACCCCTTATTATATGTCGTTCAATCCCCATGGATTTCCAGTAGAGCTCAGTCGGAGAAGTAACAGTCTGGAAATAATGTCAGTCGAATGTGGCCTCTGAAAACGAAAAGGTGAAGCAATTGGATGGTGAAATAGATAAGTCAGTAAGAAATGCAAGCAAATGACCAGCGTTAGCGGCCTGTAGAGTAATATGAGAGATGCCATGTATCCGTTTCCGGTTCCGGCGAGAGCCGGCCGATAGTGCTACGTCGTGTATACTGAGCGGTGTTGATATGCCAGAATGAAAGACGGTTCAGTTTTGATCAACATCCGCCTGCAAGTTGGCAAGTACAACCCCGTTGGACATGGGAGAAGGACCAATGACAGTTGTGGTTGGAAACTGTTGCGTGTTGTTGTTGCCTGGAGTTTCTGTTACGTAGCGATGTGCAAAGTTCCGACGAGTGCACTATTCCTCTCCTGAATCATGCCAAGGGGACACCAACTCTTCGCTGTGGCGATCGAACAGATCCAGCTACTTCGTCCGAGAAATTCCAAATCCTATGGCTCGTCCCCATCACATTTCACAAAGAAAAAAATCATGATTCGAGGATGTGTCCGAATGTATCGTGGGGCCGGTACAGCACCAGAAAGTTACGCCGGGTGTCTCCCTTTCATAGGGAGTTTGCTTCTGCATTTGTCCGATGTTGCAGTGAGATAAAGTTTGAAAGTAGCATAAGGAACAGCTGATATCAGGGGCGTCTACTGATTCGCCAGTAGTCAACCAGAGTCAGACTGTCTCGTATGGGTCGATATTGCTTGCCGATTGGTTTCACCTACAGAGTACTTTGTGGTACTCGTACAGAAGATGGATGCAGCTTCGATTCGTGTCCGGCTCGCGGGCGTTGGAAAAGCCAAGGAACGCAAAGATGAGGTGGAGCAGATTCGGAGCTACGTGAGCTCCAACTACTCTGCGGCCGAGGTATGCTACATCCTCTTTGAAATTTTCGCGTCAGATGCTTCTCGGGATATAGACAAGTCGCCCGACTCGTCGCGGAAGGCCGAGGAGATAGACAAGATCGCCGCGAAGGTCGTTCTTTCGGTTTTGCTTCAGAAGCTGCAGCATTGCGAGAAAAAACGTGACCAATCGGTTATCAGCTCCGTCCGTACCTTCTTCGAGAGGCAGGTCGGGGAAGCTTCGGGAGGCACAGACGCCCACGTCCGCGTGCCGGTTTCGGTCCTCGTGCAGCTCGGTGGCGCGTTGCGGTGGCGCGCACCCGCCGCCGTTCTGCGTCGTGTCTGCGCAGACGCGAGTGCCGGGGTGGCGGAATGCGTGCAGTTCATCGTCAAGAACGCTGCGCATGGAGGGCACCGCGCGGAAGGGGAAGAGGGCTGCGCGGAAGTAGCGACTGCTGGATCTGATGGCGAATGCAAAAGCTCGGTATGTTCAGCGACAGAGGGTCTTTCGCACGAGGAGCGAGTCGACATCGTACGCGAGCTTTGCGCGCGCAGCGAGCGCGAGATCCTGGCAGCGCAAGGAAACCTCGACGACCTGGGCGAGCAGACGGCGCCGAAAGCGAGGTCTCCCGCATCGGCAGGCCAGCAGAAAAAGCTTTCCACTTCGGCAGACCAGCAGCAAGACGCGAAAGCAAAGCAGCAGGCTAAGCAGCAGGCGAAGCGCGAGCGGGACCGGCTGGAAACGAGCCGTTTTCGGCTGGCTCTCTTCAAGGCTGCGCCCCGCGAATGGCAGCTGGCCGCGCTGATCGTGAAGCCCAGCCTGAAAGAGGCGCACGACTGGGGCCTTTTTGCGGACGCGCGCCTCGCACCCCTCCTTCAACGCGACTTCCAGGACGTGGAGAGTGAGAAGGTGAGGCTGGCGCTGTTTGGCGGCTGTAGCTCCTCCGAACTCGGGAATGCATCCGAATTCGGGAATGGTGCACTGAGCGATATGGGACCCAGTACCACGGCTGACGCTACTAGTATTATTAAGATGACTGGTGACGCGCCGCCGGCCGTGCTGCCCGACAGTGTGCGCATTTGCTGGGTTGGGCGTGACGCAGCCGACCCGCCGCTTGAGGTTGCCGACTGTGCCTCCTGGCTCGCGGAACTCGACTTTGCGCTGGACTGCGAGTGGTGGAACCCGCGCCCCCTGTCGCTGATCCAACTGGCTGTGCGACGTGCGCCACGGGCTCGGAGCAAGGCGGCGGCTGTCGCCGCCGCGGAGCCGACGGAGGCAGCCGACGTCGCAAGGGACGACGCGTTTGCACGCGTGCTAGAGCGTGCGGACGACTACTCGGAGGGGACACGGCGAGCAGCTCAAAACGCAGCAGTCGTTTTCGTTGTCGACGCGATCTGCGTGCCCCCCGCTTGGCGGGACTGGCTGCGCGTAGTCTTTGAGGGCGGGCGCGTTTTCGCGTACTCCTGCAGCGAGGATGTGCGCCGGCTCAGGGTCGCGGGTATCATGGAAAGACCAGAAACGACTAGCACGGCAGCCCTGAGCGCGATTCCGTCGAACTTCGTGGACTTGCAGGCCCTTCTGGCGCCAAAAGGGTCCCAGCCGGCACTGCAGACTGTGGTGCGGCGCCTGCTCGGGCTCGAAATGGATAAAGTCGTGAGAGAGAGCGACTGGGATCGGCGGCCGCTGCACCCCAAGCAGCTCCACTACTCAGCCCTTGACGCTGAGATCCTGTTTCGCGTGCACGACGCTAGCCAGCGGCACAGAGAATTTCATGCCGGTCCGGTTTCCGGACAGTCCAGCAGCTCCAGCTGCGGCAGCGGCAGCGCGGCCGCCAGCACTCCTGGCGAAGCAGGTGGCGCGCCACTGCCTCCGGGGGCTGGTCCTGCGGCTTCTTGCGGTCTAAGCTGCACAACGGATAGCAGCATAGCAGACCTTTGGGACGCAGTAAACCGCTTCCCGCAGGGTAACCCATTTAAGCAGCCGGTGGTGCGCCCGCCGCAGTTCTGTGCGCATCATGCGGAGCTGAAGCTGATCCGGAAATTTCGCGGCGTGGGGATTGATATCTTGCCCGTGGAGGGAAAGATCGGCTCTAGTGAGAGCTCGAGCAGCGTGCGCCCGCTGCCGGGGCGCGTGCTGCTGGTTCGAAACCCGCAGCAGAACCGCAAAGCCACCGTCGCCGAGGACGCCAGCAAGTCTTCGAGTTCGGCGGAAGAGGCCGCAGCGACCAGCAGCGCCGCACACTGCACCAGTACTAGTCCTAGCGGCTTTGCGCACCAAACTGCCGGTTCGAAAGGAGAAGGCGAACAGAGCGGGGGGTTCGTCGGACTCCAAAAGGATTCCGGACCCGAGGAGCCAGATGTTGTCCCCAACAACTTCGGACTCCACACAATTCCAGGTCGAAAAAAGGCCAAGGCGCCCAAGTTCCCTGCGATTTGCCTCCAGCCGAACGTGTACACGATCATGTCCGGTCCGCGCATCATGGACATGGTGCGGGAGGTGATCGACTTCTTCGAAATAAATGTGCAGCCCGGGGATTTCTGCAACCGCTGTGTGCACTGCAACAGTAACGAGTGGCTGCTCGCGCGCAAGGAGGAGGTGAAGGCCGAGGTGCTCGAGAACGTGTACGTGCGGCACGACACCTTCTACCGGTGTGGGGGGTGCCGCAAGGTGTACTGGGAGGGCGAGACGTTCGACCGAGCGTTCGACTGGCTCAGCGAGGAGCTGCCGCACCTCAAGGGTGCTCAAGCGCGGGGCTTGGACAGGGCCGGCTCCTCCGCATCGCCGGCCCAACATCTGCCGGAGGAAGAAATCGAGGAGTCGCCAGTAGATGTGGAGGCCGGGTGACGGAGATTGGTCCGGTCGCGTTTCATAAGTTGGGAAAAGTCTAATGTCAAAGGTTCAGTCCGTTCTGACAGTACTTGACCAATTTTTCGTCGCCCAGTCCGATGGTCAGAGAGTAACTCGGACAGTGTGACGTGGAACTGTGCTGGAGGGATCGATGTGCCTTCGAATGACTCCACCCAGTCAAAGTCCGGTGTATGATGTGCCAGTCCTCTAGACTGTTATCGAGGGTCGAGCCGCAAGCTTTCGTGTTCGGAGTGACGATGGTGCAGGAGCGGACGAGAGATTTGAGCCGAGAGTGTCTGAGCGAGGAGCGCCGGATTGAGAATTTCTGAGGGAAATTTCCTGAAAGTTTCGGGTTGGGTCTCTTGGGCCAGCGCAATGAACTTCCATAGACAACCCAAAAATTTCGCAATAGTCGCAAGATTTTTTCTGATTTCTGAGCGTAATAGTATCTGGCGTAGTATGATAGTTTTCTGGTTTCTGAGCGTAATAGTTTTCTGATATCTGACGTAGTATTCTGAACGTAATAGTTTTCTGAACGTAATAGTTTTCTGATATCTGATTATCTGACATAGCATGGTTTTCTGATTTCTGATTTTCTGTATTTGTACTACCATTTTCCACTGTACAATGGCCCTGGCGGGCTTAGAATCCGCCTTTTTCAGCTCCGCCGGCTCGGCCGTGCTGAAGGTAACGGGCGCGGACGAGAAGATCCGGCGAGGCGTGGAGGCCGTCCGGGAAGGGGCGGACGCAGCGCTCACTGCGCTCGGAGTGTACGCTGCCCCGGACGGCCTCCTAGGGGACATCCCGCTCGTGGACGTCCCCCGCCTCGCCCTCCCCGAGTTCCGCACCGGCGCGGCGGGGAGGGGCGGGATCTTCGAGGGGTCGAGGGCGCGGCGCGGCGGGGAGTGTACTTAGGTGTAATGGTTTTGTGGAGTCGCATCGGAACGGGAGCAGTATCTCAATAGTTGGGGCCCAGATATCAGTGCGGGGAGCGAGGACTCGGAGAGAAGGAGGAAAGTGGGACAGACTCAGAGGGATAGTGGGCCGGGGGCGTGGGACATTAGAGACTTTCGCGCGTTCTCGCGTTTCGCATAGGCATCTCGGTCGCAATCAAAGTCTCCTTCGTTTTCCTCGGAAACCCGACAGGTCCGACCTGCTTGAGTACCGGTCCTCTCTCCGGCTTGGCGGTCGGACGCCCTATGGAAAACAGGGGTCCAGAAAGGTCCTGTTTTTTCGCAGACCCTTCTAAAATTGTTTTCGCGCGAGGCTATCCAGGTTTGTTTTTTTTACCAGAAAAAAAAACTGCGAAAAGACGGCGCTGGCATTCCGTACAATTTTTTTAATAATCTGGGTAAGCAGGGGTCGTGTATAATCGCCATCCTCTCGGTGCCCGCGCCTAATCCTGCAAGTGGGATGTCCTCTCGGTGCGCCGTTGGGGGTGTGGCTAAACATTTCCCCAGACGCAAACTGTTGTCCCGCTCGTCCACCTTTCTAAGTTCTTCAGGGCTCTCAGATGACAAACATGTGATGGTCTGCATGAAAATTTTTAAGTGGATGGGATGGCCTAGGCAAATTGACACCTACAGGACTAAGGTTATACTCTTGTAGGCCCGCTTCTAGTAGAAGACACAGGGCGTATCTGGTTAGGTGTGTCAATCTGGTGATTCGTTTAGTATATGCTAGGTAGACATTGGTAGACATCTGTTGGACGTAAGAACACCAAGCCGTCAGCGCGCGCCAGTGGCAAAGTTTGTGGAACTGAGAGTTCAATTTACTTTCAGTATCCGTGTGGTGAGATCCAGATGCGTCTTGGCATAGATAAAAGGTTTTGACGGATTGAGAACTGATTTGGGGGCCGCGATTCGAGATGGATATCGATGACATTTTCGTTGACCAACGTACCCCCCCGGAAACAAAGCCCGAAGGGTAGTATTTCAAATGAAAAAAGTCCCTCCACCCGAAAATCTCGCAACATACATAACGGCTAGTTATAATTAAGGTGAGCTACCCCTATTTTCCTAATTTTATGCCCAGGTATCGGGTTGGTTCACGGATCGGCCCGTTGTTTATCGGTGCCCATGAATCGCATTAGTATTTGTTTACGAACCCACTCCTGTCGAATGTAGTGGTATCGCACTGCCATATGCTTCGTCCTATTCGTCATTAGCTCATGCCTAGCCAGATGTGCTGCAGACTGATTGTCGCAAAAACATGACACACTGGTTTCACCACCCTCGATAAAACAACATAAATGCCGAATTAACGAAATTTCCCGAACGAGGTTGAAGAGACTAATATACTCCGCCTCAGTAGTAGAGGTGGCAACTTCGGTCTGAGAAGCCGCCTTCCACCATATCGACTCGTCCTGGTAATCCAAAGCATCCCCGGTAGTGGATTTTCTACCAGGCTTCTGAGTTCTCCCCTTCAAAATCAGAATCCGAAAAACCCGAAAGGAGAGGTGCATCATCACTGCTTTTTCCCATAGTGTAGGCTATCCCATAATTCCGGGTTTCCGCAAGGTAGCGTATAACCCGCTGCCCTGCTTCGATAGTGTTAGCCGTAGGTTTCTCTGATGCCGGCTAAATTCTTTGGCCGATAGAGATTTATCAGGATATGTGAAGGAACCGAGATATTTTAACGACGCCACTAGGCTCCGAAAAGGATAATCTGTCACCGGATCACCCAAGCGTTCCAAGAAGTCCGCCATGGGGTTGTTGCAAGTTTTGCAGTCCTCCATCCGAAACTTCTTCAACAATCGCTCCACCGTCTTCCCCTGTGACAGTTCTACCCGGTTAGAGATCACATCCCGCGCAACCTCGATGCCTAGTAGATATTCACACACATCTACCTCTCGATCTGCTATCCGAGTCCAACGCATGGTTATACCGGTACCCACGAAGTCATTCAATATATTCTGTTTCGCATGACGTCGGGCGTTGACTAAACGTTTGTGTGTCTTTCTTTGTGAGCGTGGGAGGTCCAAGAACGAAACAATCATCTTCATACCGTATGTAACCAAAAAGGCTTCTTCACCACCAACCGTCTTTTTGAATACGCCTGGGTCTTCTTTACACCGTTTCCAGCCGTTGCTGCAGCTTATCCGGGAAATGGTTCGTCCAATGCCGTGATGTTGACCTCAGCCCATACAGAGCCATCCGCAGTTTGACTAATTTGCTTCGCCACTCCGTTGGTAGCCACGCGTAGACGGTCTACCAACGGCGCGTTCACAAACGCATTCGAAATGTCGAAAGCTGCCCACCCCTATGTTTGTTCTTCGACATCTTCGCCAGCATCCAGCGGAACGTGGTATGCGCCACAACCGGACTGTAGACGTCAAAATCGTCGGGTCCGCCGCGCTGTTGTCTGTTACCCACAATAACACAACGCGTCTTGTGTTGCAAATCCGGCTTCACACCGTACAGCAGCGCCATAGGGACCACCTGAGCATCGCGCGGTAACTCCGCGCGGGTTATCTTATCCTTAGTGCGCAGCCGCAGTAGTCCGTTCAATTCCTTTTCCGGCCCGCGTCGCAGACCGGCCCTGGTGCATCCTTCCGCCTGATTGTGGTGGTTGCCAAGCAGTGGTATGCCGGCTCCTCCCGGTCACGCATGTGCTTCGCTATCATCGCGCTGAGGGTCTCCTTTCGACTGCGCTTCGGATCAGTCCCTTCTTCGCGCGCGCCCGAGCTTTTTGCTCGCTTGTTGCCTCCGCTCGGTGCGGCCCGCGTGTTGCAAATGCTGGTGTCTGCGCCCGCAAGCTCGGTACTACTACTGCTGCTCATCGTGCCCCCTGCCTTGTGCTTCGGCGCCGCGGACGGCGTTTTCTTAAGCTTCTTCGCTGCTGGCGTCGTTTTCCTTGTAAGCCGTCGTGCTCTTCTTCTCTGGCTTTTTGTTCCCGGCCTTTTTCTCTGATTTCCCTTGTTGCGCTGTCCCCGGGCTTCCCGCCCCAGCTGTTGCAAGGCCAAGTTTTTCCGCGAAGATTTCTTTCGCAATCTTGAGTTTCCTCCAGGCCTCCCCTGCCTTTTTTGTCGCTGTTCTGTCTTCGTGCACGTTCCGGTTTCCCAGTGTAGCGCCGCAGCGTTCCGGCGAACCCAGGCAGCAGCTGCAGCAGTCATGGGGCCCGGCTCCTTCTTCTCCGTCTTGTCCGGTTTGTGTTCCTCCTCTTTCGCGCGTGGTGGTGGTGTGCAGTGTCTCGCGCCTTCCGCCCTTTCATCCCGTTTTCGGCTCTGCTTCTGTTCTTCGTTTTTCAGTTGTATTTCCAGTGTCATGCTTCCATCATGTGGTAGTTCGCCCAACTGATCCTCGATGTTATCCTTGCCCAGCTCCGCATGCCAGTTCTTCATGATGTTTTGCTGCTTGTCGGACTTGGCATTGTATGACTCGGCAGTGTCGAAAGAACCCTTCGGAGTAAAATAGGCAACTTTGTAGGTGGGATTGTCCCCTCCATACCCCACGAAGATATCAGGCGCATACCTGTCGCCCATCTTGCCCGACCGCACTGCAGCCACTTCCTGAAGAAGCACTTGCAGCCAAAAACTCGGAAGTACTCGACTTTCTGTGCAGCGCCCGTCTTGGTTTCAAGTGGTGCTTCCTTGTGTCGTCCGGCCAGTTGTTCCCCACATATGAGAAACCGCGAGCTGCCGTGGCCCATGTCCGCGGATCAGTCCTTCGACACATCGTGTGAATTCAATTGCTGCTAGTGAGGTTGTATCGCTCGACCTTTCCATTCTGAGCCGGTCGGTAAGGAGCGCGCTTGTTGAATCTCTTCACTCCGCACTTTCGCGCTCTCGAGTCTCTGCTTGGACATCTTTGTGAACTCCCGACCGCTGTCGCTCAGTATTCCCTGTGGTGCCCCATACAGCTCGGCCCATGCCTGACGCCTCGGCTCCGACATGAGTTTTGATTTTTACTCCTCAGGGGGAGCTCTCCGCCACTCCTGTGTAGTCATCAATCATACTCATCAGCCTTCGGTGTCCCGAAAAACTCGGTTCTGATATGGGACCGATGAGATCCACATGCACCCACTCGTTGAACTCTTTGCTCTGCAGCTCTGGGGGTCGTGCTGCTGCGTGTCCCGGTAACTCCCCCTTGGACCGAGCGCAGTCTTCACACTCACAGCTGTTTCCGCTGACGTGAGCGTCGCTGCTCCACAGGTGGCAGTGCCGTGCGCGTTCCAACATATGTTTTTCGGCTTGCCGCGCGGCCGCCTCGCCACTAATGCCTCCGCTCGTTGCGTCATTTGCTCGCGGCCTCCCCCGTTCGAACTGCTTCCAAAGCATGCATAGTTTCCCTTTCCGCTGCATGTATTGTGCAACCCCATGTCCTGAGGCCGCCTGCGTTCAAATACGACCTTGTATCCCAGGTCCTTTAGCACGTTCACACCCATCAGGTTGAGCCGAAGATTCTTGCACACCAGCCCGTCCTCCAATCCAAAATCGTTCCTTTTCAGCTTTATTTCTTTCGAGGTTGTTCGTTTGCAGCCGTCTCCCGCCATCATCACATCTGTGCATCTGTCTGTAAGTATGTTTCCGCACAGGCCCGTCTTCCTTTAACAAAATCGCATCACATCCTGAATCTTTCAAAAGCTCTCTCCACTCGCCACTGGCACGCTTCTCTCTCTGACATCGGCGAGCCGAGTCAGATAGCGTTAAGCGTGGTGGAGACCGTCGCCGCGTTTGTCTGCGCCGCCTGCTTGGGTGGAAGTGTCTGGGCGGAAGCTCGCGCCCGTCCGCATGCTTGCGCGCATGGAAGTCGCGTCTGTAGCGCCCCGGGCGCCTGCAGCACAGCGTCATCGTTCTTCGCGCCCTTCTCTCCCTTCTTCCCGGCTCCCTTGTGCCCGCTGCCGCCCTAGTGTCCGAAGCCGCCCTGCGGGCGTAGAGCGTGTTCTCAGTTCTGCGCCGGCCCGCGCCGGAGCTGGCCGGTCCTGTCGACTACCTCCGCAAGCGTGACCTTACTCTCCCCCAGCGCGGCATCGCCCGCCCCAGCGAAATCCTCCGGAAGAGCATCGAGAAGAGATTTCGCTGCGATATCGCCGAGCGCGACGCTCATCTCCTCCAGGCTGCCCTTCGCAGTGACCATAGCGCCGCAGAACGCGTCGGCTTCCTCGGTGGATTCCAGCTTGTCACTGAGCAGGTTCCTCAGCAACACCAATTTCTTCGATACCCTGTCGCTGTTGTATCGGCGATACAACAGCGACAGGGTATCGCGCCTTCAGCGCGCCCCACATCGCGCACCGGTTGCCCTCGGCAACCTTACGCAGCTTGTTCATGGCGTCTCCGCCGCGGCTGTTCGCGATCGCCACATAGACCCGGCGATTCGCACCAGGAGGCATCCCCACATGAAGAGTTTTGTCGTCCAGATATCTCATCACATCGCGCACTGCCAGAGAAACATGGAGGAAACAGCGATTGTTTAGGTAATCATCCTCCTTCCCGTCGAAGTTCTTCAGCGTAATCTTGAGATCGCTCATCTTGTCGTCCCGCTAATAGCAGCATAACTAAAACACCGCGACAAATTACAAGACCTAGCTTTTATCCAAGCTAGTAACGTGTGTCCCTAGTTCTTCCCGAACCTAGTCACATCCCTACAGGCTCCCAGGCGACAGGCAATACCGAAAGCTTGTTGGTCGTAAGGAGACAAAGATGTCAGCAGTAGAGTTTGTAGAACTGGGAGTTTACATCCAGTACCCCTGTGGTGAGATACAGATTTCTTTGGATATAGATAAAAGGTTTTGTCGGATTGAGAACTGATTTGGAGACCGAGATCCGAGATGGATATCGATGGGATGTTCGTTGTTCAACAAAACCAAAAATAAGGAAAACTGAAGGATCGGCGATTGGAAATAACAATAGTATACAGGCAAAGGGTGCTTGCCAATGGAACTCGGGAGGGGCTATAAGACAGCGAATGATTATGATACAAAAATTGGAAAAACACGTGCAAGTGGCTTGACATTTTCAAATTTTGAACAAAAATGGAACGAATCATTAGATGGAAAAACCGGGCCACGCAACGATAGATGTGATTCTTCTCACGCCGATTTCCTCCTGACTGTGACCTTTTCCCCAGGTGGCCTTTAAGTTTTCTATATTGTGTGTGCGTTCCGCGCTGAGTTCCGCCCTCAGAACGACGAACGTCGGTCTCCCAGGAGTGAAGTCGATGAGCTCCGTGTGGTGTATTCGTTCTTGTTGTCTCGTCGTGGTGTGTGATGATGCCTTGTTGATGTGCGGGGGGGCCGGCCTACTAGTAACAGCTTCAACGGAGCGAGCAAGCGTGTAGCCGGGTGGAGGCGTGGTGAAAACATCATCTGACATCTCTGATGATCTCGCGTACCGCCCGGAGGGCCTCGTGGTGGGAGAGGCGCAGCTTCGCGCACGAAGCGGCAGAGAGCAACGCTTTCACCGCCATGGTTTTGCCTTTGCCGACGCTGGACTCGTGGACGCGCGGCTGTTTAGTTTTTCGAGGCCGTGGTAGGCTTCCGCGCCGCGGCACACCGGCGGGCTAGGTCGTTGTCACACCAAATCCGATGAGCCCACCTGAAAGAAATGTGGGACTGGTGCGCTGCGCAAGAGCCGCCACCGCCGCCTTGACCCACGCCACTCTGGCGCAGCTCGCGCCGGGGGGCCGTATGGACAGGCAGTCCGAGGTGAGTATTTTTTTTCATCACCGTTGCTGGCGAGCCTGTCGCAAGCCCATCTCAGCGCGAGGTACGCTGCGTTGAGCTCTGCCGGTCCTAACGGCGCAGCTTCTTTGTGAGCGGGGGTGGTGGCGCCGCGCGGAGGACGGCGAAGCCCGCTGCCGAGCCAAGCCGCCCGGCCGCCCGGGCCCGCCCGGGCCCGCCAAGGACTCTTCGGCTGCGAAACGGCGTGCTGTTTTTCTCGGAAGAGTTCTTGTCCCAATCGCTACGTTTTTCGCCGGCAATGGGATACTGGGGAGGTCGGGCCCCGTCGGAGCCAGTGCGAAGGTAACCCCGTCAGACTAAGGAAAGAAGGAAGAACGCCATCGCAGAGGCCTCACCCGCTTCCTCGTTGCGCACTTCGGCGCTGGCGTCATCGTTAGCGCCGCTGGCGCCATCGCTGGCACTCTCGAGTCGCGAACGCCGCTGGCGTCAGCGCTGCTATGCTCGCTAGCGCCGCTGATGCCAACGCTGGTTACGGTATCCCCGTTAACTAATCCAACAATTACTCTAAACTATTGCTTAGCGAAATCTCAATTAATTCCGTAACCAATTCCGTAACCGCTGTCGCGAGCACTGGTGACTGCGATCCTCGTTGGCGCCTCTGGCGCCACCGCCGGCAGCCTCGTTAGCGCCGCTGGCGCCAACGCTGGCATCCTCGTTCGTGTGACCGGTAGCGCCAACGACACGTGGGGCTCGGCCCCACAAAGATGTTTGTGGACACGCGCCGCGGGTGACCATCAGACTAATTCTTGATGCAAGGACTATCCACCTCGACGGTGTCCGGGAAAATCCCATAACCAAATCCGTAAGCGTTACCATTGATTAATTCCGTAACCAAATCCGTAACCATACTTGAATTCCGTAACCATACTTTAATTCCGTAACCGACTGCGCGTAGTCATGCGGATATGATAATGCTGAGGGTGTGTAAGCTGGAGCTCGCAGACGGAGATAGCAAGACCAAATCGACATGGAACTCTTGCGGGCCAAGCGCTCCAGCACCGTTACTACAATCAAGTCAGTAAGGCGTGCGACTGGCATCGTTACTGAAAAGTAACGCGCTACTCGCCTAGAGGTCCGTTGGTACTAATTGCCAACGACCGGCGCGTACGAGCTGGTTCGCTGATTCTTCTTCGTCTCCTTTTGCATGGCGCGGACCAGCCATTGAGTCATCAACTTTGCCAGCCGAAAGGGGTCTCTATAGAAAACGTCTTACCAGAAAGGTCCTAGAAACGTCTTACTTTGAAGGTCCTCTGATGACCCAATCTGAAGAGACCAGAAAGGTTCTATTAGTGGCTCCAACAAGGGTCCATTTTGGAGACCATGAAATGATCGGTATAGCATGCAGATTTTTGACCTTTCTCGAGACCTCTCTGGGAGACCCAAAAGGACCTTTCTGGAGACCTTTCTGGAGACCTTTCTGGAGACCTTTCTGGGGACCTTTCTGGAGACCTTTTTAAGACCTTTCTGGAGACCTTTCTGGAAGGCTAATTTTAGAGGACAGTCTATCGGCTGGCTAATCATTGCGAGCGTTGGGCTGGCCCGCGCCATGCAAAAGGATCGGCGAACCGGCTCGTACGCGCCGGTCGCTGCCTTGGCAATTAGTACCAACCGAGCTTTGAGTGCAAGATGCCTATAACTAGTCTAGTCATGTATGGCCGTCGTGGTGGCGAAGCAGGTTTCTGCCGCCTAAATGGCCATGTTTTGATGCTACAGCCCGGGCCCCGTGAAGTTAGGGGGATGACTGACCCTGGACCTGGTTCTGGGCCGGTCAATCTGATATATCGACTCTTCATTGTATGTTGTATGTGCTCATCCGTCGGTGTCCCAGCTATGTATTTCTTCGATTCGGGGCTACCAAGACTTTTACGACAATCAGTTTCTAGTCGACCAAAAATGAGTAACTCCTTTAATAGTCCCCGTAAACTGTTGCGTAACGAAATTTCAATTAATTGCGTAACCAATTCCGTAACCGACTGCGTCTGTCCAATTTACATTGGGATGTACCTATGCTCCGGGACCTCAGGTCACAGAGATGGGCCGAAATTGGGTCC
>JACKZZ010019527.1_pt1 | contig 20384 bp, 16 predicted proteins | sample 8027871 | NCBI WGS metagenome assembly JACKZZ01 (sample SAMN15724774, study PRJNA655200) | protist metagenome | isolation source: fluorescence activated cell sorting (FACS) single amplified genomes of... | place: USA: West Boothbay Harbor, Gulf of Maine | collected 2000-07-19
GACCATTTTTTTTATAAAATATTATTATATTTATTTTGTATTTAATATTTCTCATGGTTGATTACCACTACCACCACCACTATCACTACCACCACCACTATTTGATTTTGATTGACATTCCGGAAATGACATTCCACCACAAAATAATGATGCAAGAAAAAATACAACTACAGCAACAATTAATATAATCATTAACCACATTTTCACATTTTGCCACCACATTGTATTTTTCAATCGTTTTGATGTTTTATGAAATTTATGAGCTGTATTCTTCATACGATCTGTCTTATCAACTAATAATTCAATTTTATCCCCTCGTTGCAAAACACGTTCAATGTTTTTCATTGCAACATCTTTGACTTCTGATATTTGTTCTTGTACTCTACCTAATGCATCTTCACGCGGGCTTCCGTTGAAGTAGTCCATTTGCTTTTGTAGAACTCTAGAAAAATCTTCATTCATAGCAAATGCTATTGCTGTTTTTGCTTGATCCCCATATGTTGCTTTAAAACGATCACTAACATCACTTAAAAAGCCAAAAGGTACACGACGCTTACATGATAGATCCGCCATGCATAGATATGTAATTTCATCAGATACCATGTAATGAAACACATGATCGTCGTATTTATAACTCATTTTATTATCCATATCTGTTGGTATTTTATTTAATAACATCCTAGTAACTGTAGGAAAATTACCACTAGTACTAGTATATTCTGCAAGGACAACACGGCCCCGTGCAACTAATGCATATAATATCCTAGATGATTGCATTATTGTATAAAATATGTGTATGTATATATGTATGTATTTATATGTGTGTATGCAATAGTAATCATGTAATGATTGCTCTTCTCTTTTTTTATTACTTGATGATATTATTGTTTCATTTAATATGATAACATTTAGTTCGTCCCTCTATAAATATATATATATATATATTTGATATATATTAAATATAGCATACATACACCATCATAGTTTTATTCACATGATGATGATGTAATTAATCAGGGAATCACAACGTCATGATGATAATGATGTGAGGGGTCGAATCGGCTATGTCCTATTATATTTACGTACTCTATGTAGTATACTAAGAAGTAGATAATATTATTTAGATAATAGCTGTGGTGGAAAAATAGAATACGATATATCTCAGTGTATAATTGAAGTAATGTGTTCGTAATATTGTGTGTGTTTTGTATTATAATATACATATACTTAAATTGTCCATATTTTATTACACGTTATTAAATAGCGCGCTTTTTTTATATTTTGTATTTAACACAATCAAAATCAAGACGATAAAAACCTTTCTAATCCAGGTTGTCTTTGATTAATCATCATTAATCCATCCTTCGGCTTAATTTTACCAGCTAATATTGCAGCAACTGCACGAAATAAAGGCATACGTAATTTATGTATATCTGCTAATCTTACAATTTCATTTGCTGTTGGAACACCTTCAACTACTTCGCCAATTTCAACAAACGCTTCTTCAACCGTCATGCCTTTTGCTATCATTCCACCTAAACGATTGTTACGACTTTGTGAACTAAAACATGTTAACATTAAATCACCAAAGCCAGACAAGCCTACTAATGTTTCAGGTTTTCCACCTAATGCAACTGCTAACTCACGCATTTCTTTACAACTTCGAGTAACAATACCAGCTACTGTACTTTGACCATATCCTAAACCTTGTGCTATACCGCTTCCAATGGCAGCAGGATTTTTCAATGCACCACCACATTCAACACCAGTTACATCTAATGAAATATATAAACGAAAATGCAAACATGACATTATTTCTTGGCATTTCCTAGCAATTTCCATTGTATGCGATGCTATAATTAATGCCATTGGATGTCCATTAACCATTTCCTTTGCAAATGATGGTCCAGATAAATATGCTAAAGGAATATTTTTAACACGATCCCCTAATACTTCCTCCAATGCATTGCTAATCAATTTATGTGATTTCACGTGTATACCCTTTGCTGTAGAAACTAGCGGTACATTATCTTTAAAGTAAGATAAATTTTTCTTCACAAAACTTGGTAAGTGTTGTGTAGGTATTGCCAATACAATTAAAGATGCATTTTTAACAGCTTCTTCTACATTTGATGAGCCAACTATATTATCAGGCAATATGCAACCTGTAAAACGTTTTGGATTCTTATGTTCATTTGTTATACTTTCAGCTTGCTTTTCATTACGACAATATAATACAACTTGCTCTGCACGTTTATATTTTGCTAATACAAATGCAACTGCAGTCCCGTAACTTCCAGCACCTAATACAGCAATTTTTTCCACTGTTGATGTTGAGGAGGAAGATGTCGTGGTTGTGGTGGTTGTTTTCTGTTTTTTCAATGATGGTTCTGACATTTTTATATATAATAATATTATTAATAGTAATTTTATGTACGTTTGTATCTATAATCTAACAATAGAATATGTATTATTATTATTATATATATATATATATGAATTTTTGCTATGCCTTTCTGAATGTATTATTTCTACTTTTTTTTTTCCTGGTGAAAAAGATACTACACATTCAATGTTTTTCGACGCACTCCCGGCTCCCGCGGGGTGAGGATTTGGATTTTGGGGGATATATAGTATAGTCACAGCATGTTGATGCAGTTAAGTACATAGTTACAGTACTCTAAATAATACCATCGGGATAAAAATATAAAAATATATGGATATTTTTAATAGTGCAATATAACATTTATAACATTTTATAATAAATAGATATTTAATAATATAATACAACCTTTGTTTGTACATATGTATGTTCATTTTATTCCCTTTCTTTCAAACGACACACTTTAAACCCTCAATTTGTATTTATGTACATCCACTCCTTATCATTTATACGTATAATATCATCTTATGTTTTTTACCTATGCTGGACTAACTTGTGTTCCTCCTGAAAACATTTGAAATCGCATTTGTGGACTAATATTGTTTTTATTACCTGCATCGAATTGTACAATTACACCGCCTAACATTAACATTAAACCCATGGTTTGTCCCCAAAATCCAACACCTAATGCTGCAACATCACCTGCTTCCCCTGGACTAAATTGTGCCATCGATAAGATGCCAAATAAGAATCCAAAGAAACCCAATGTAGCAACTTTTGGTAATGTTGCTGAATCAGTACGTGATGGTTTTAACCCTGCTTTTACTGCAAAGAGTAAGCATATCATATTTATAACCATTGCCCAAAAGACACAAAATATGATAAATGTCATCAAACGTTTTGGTTGATAAAATTCTTTTGCATCAATACATGCATCTGGACCTTTACCTTTCGGACAAAATTGACAATCACCGGTACACCCAAATACAGTTAATGGCACAATGATACCACTTACTTTCTCTTCGATCTTCCAATATGCACAACCTAATGCCATTAATTCATGCAATATAATGACGGAGGCGGCGGAGTTGCCTTTTCTTTTGAAAGAAACGAACCCATCTTGATATGTTCTTTGCCTCTCTCTTTATCTATCTACGTTTATGTATATATATATACATATATATTATTTTTATGTGATGTGTACATTCATTTCGTATTACATCATCATAATAGTCGATAAAATAATATGATGATTTCCAATACTATTTCCATAGTAATTTGCAGCTACCAGGATGGAGTATAATATTTATAAAAAGTGCATGTCAAAATGTAAAAAACAACTTAAAAAAAAAAAAGACGTGATGATTGCCAGATTGCCTGGATTTGATGATGATGGAGCACAACAAAAAACAAAAAAAGTTTTTGAATTTTATTTATAATAATAATAAATTGATAAGAGATAATACAATAGAATCGTTATGTCAAAGAATATAATAATCAAACAAACAAACAAACAGATTGTTGAAAACAAAATTTATACATACGCTATCAAACAGAAAATATGATGATGATGAATAATGATAATTCGACAATACCAACTACCACCACCACCACCACCACCACAATAAATGTTGATAACAATAATTCAAATAATAATAATGACTCTGCAATTTTGAATGATATTTTTGGTGATTCATCTTCACAAGTTCAAAGTCCTACAGTAAGAGAAACTTTGCAAACTATCATGCAAGATGGAAAAATAGTAGCAGGGCGACAAATGGTATTTACATACCACGCAGAAGATTTCTATGCAACTGTACTAGCCGATGGCAACTTATTGTATAAAAATAAAGTGTTTACTTCACTCAGTGGTTTTGGTTCTTATTGTATTACTTTGTGGCAAGAAAGAAGAGGTGGATTAGAAGCACATACCAATAAAAAAAAAACTGTGGATGGGTGGCTTGGTGTACGTTATATTAATGAAAACAATGAGAGAATCATGATGGATAAATTACGACGTTTTCCGAAAAGTGGTGGTAACAGAGGTGGTCACAAACGAAGTAGTGCCTTGCCCAAGAAACCGGAGGAGTCTAAATTTTATACAATTAGAAAAATAGGTGAATATTTACAAGAAGTCGTAAATCATGATCCACGTACATTAGATGAATTGGCCGCTGCATTAAAGTTTGAATTGCCATATGTAATAAAAGCAGTGCAATACATGGTAACTACGAAAAGAACACTAGGGTTCAATTTGAAGATATTAAATAAAGATAGCAAAAGGAATGCAACCGTTGAGGATTTGAATGATGAAAATGATGGTGGTAAAGTTTTATTACAATATGATTCGATGTATAAAAATATAAGAAGTAAAGAAGATATTTTAAATTTACTTAATAACTCAGGAAACAATAGCAAAGAAGAAATTTTAGTGAATGATTTGAGTACATCATATTCAAAATGCAGGCAAGATGTTGCTTCCTTAATACGCAGTGGGCAAATAATCGGCTTACACGCGGAGAAGCAAAAAAATACTGTCTTGTCCCGGCCATTACAATATTTTTCCCAATTACCAGGTAAAATATTTGTTCGCCGTGGTAGTCGCTTTGTTGAAACTACAATGGATTTAAGAGCTGATTTAAGACGTGGCGATTGTATACGAATTTGTAGCGAAGAAGATTTTGAAAAGAATACAGGCGTTTATAATGCTGAATATGAAAATAGTATCTATCGATTATCGCGAGCTTCCAAGACTACTAGTTATAATGCATCTAGCATGTCTTATCGTTTAAGTGCAACATGCCCAATAGAATATAAAAAAGGAATTTTGGAATTACCAAATTATCAATTTCCATTTAATGCATCTGTTTTAAGTTTAGATAGACCATATATTGGAAAACCATACAATAGTGGCAATGGAATTTCCATTTACAAAATGGGTGTCAGTAACGAAATTCGTCGTGCATGGGTTGATATGACTTCAAGCAATTGGCCACAAGATGAACAAGCAATGATGGAAAAATTACAAGAAAAAGGTATTGTTACTGATATTTACAGCGATGAGCCTGTGAACAATAATAATACAAATAATAATCGTAAAAAGAGTAAAAAAAAAGATAGGAGACGAACACGAAAACGTAAGAAATATTGAGAGAGAGTGTGTGTGTGTGTGTGTGTAAAAAAAGGTCGTTGCGCGATTGAGACGCGCGTACGTATAATTTAAATATCAGAGTGTAAAATTCACATTTTATAAAATATATATTATAACTTTTCACCTTTATGCATCACCACATGCTATATTTCTGTCTCGAAATATCAATCTCCCCAACCACACACATTTCCTTTTTTTTCATATCTCAATTCTCTTCTTTTTTTTTCTTTTTCATTTCATGATGTAATTTGATTATATTACTTCTAGAAATCAAACTTCTATATTGCTTCTTACTTAACGAGTTTTTATATTGAGGACGATATGGAGTTTTCTTCTTCTTTATTTTTTCGTTGTTATTATTGTTATTATTATTTTCAGTCGATGATGATTTAATTTTTACATTATAATTCAAAGCATTGTGCAACAAAATTTCAATATTACATTCTGGGGGAAGAATTGCAGGCGGAATTGAAATTTTACCACATGAAATTGGATCAATATCACATTGTACACAAACATAAAAATCTTTTAAATATTTATACAACCAATTCCAATAATCTTTTGAACGATATACTCTAAAAATCTTATATTCCGTAGTTGACGTATGATATGAAAAGAAATCACAGTAATCTTTTTCAGCGCACTCTAATTGGCCTTGTATTTGTGCTAGATAATGGGCAGGTATTTTGTCATGTATTTTATATAATGGACATTTGATTTCAAGCAATCCATTTTTATTTATAAGGCCGTCTGGTGAAGCACCTAACCATGAATACTTCGGGTGAATATAAAATCCTGTTTCCAATACATTTACATTCATTATTCGTTCATATACTTTTCTTGCGATATCCTCATTCATTATACCATGATCTGTTGCCTTTGATGATGTATCAATATTTGAAAGATCAACTTTACCTGTAAGTTTTTGCCAAAGGCTTCTTGGACTTACATACGGCGAAATACCAATTGCTTCACCAAATATTGAAGCAGTAATTCTATTTTGACGTAAGGCAAACCATTCTTTCGTCCCTTGTTTCACGTCCTTAGACGATGATGATGATGACGATGTTAAGGATGTCATTTTATTTTCTATTATTTTCTAAATCTATTATTTCAATAATGTAATATATATGTCATATATATATATATGTTCGGCTATGTACTTATAATAATAAATACCTGTAGTATGTATAAATATGTATGTAATAATAATGCTAATGCTAATGCGATGATGATGATGAAATTGTGCAATTAGAATTATTTAGACTGTGTTGGTGTGTGAATTAGAAATTACAATATACGTACAGCAGCTACAATTACAAGGGGGGTAAAATATGAATTGCAACCACCTCATGAATTTGTAATAAAATTTGATTTATTAAGGTAATGATACAATAATATATATACTTTAAATTGATCCTACTGTATCTATATCTGGTATAATATGTCACAAAATATTATTCAATATATTATTAAGATCCTTAAATTATTTGTTAACAATAAACATCATCAACTCCCCACAATAATTTGAAAGATTCGCAAGCAACTTTTTTCACATTGAAAGGTTGATTATTTTTATTTGATGATGGAGTAATGACAAGATTTCCATTGCTATATTTCACAACATGTTCTTCTTTTGTTGTTACCGTCGATCCATCAGTATTTATTGCTGCAATTTGATCGTTGTTGCAATTTGGTAATAAGATATTATTTTCATGATAGATGTAACCACCCTTTCGCAATAACAATTCAGGTATTGATCCAAGAAAAGACGCTTCTTGGCCAAAAGACGAGCCATACGTACTTATAATCAATTCTGTTTTTGATAATATATAAAATTCTACAATTGCTAATTCCATACCATCTAAACTATAACGATTTAATTTTTGGTCTGGTATATCAAGAAAATAAAATTTATTTTTAAAGTAAGCTTCATGTTCTTCGGCTTTTTCTTGAGTTTTGAAAAATTCCTTTGTTTCTATACTATTACTTGCAATATAAAAGTATACATTGGGTATATGAATTGATATTTGTTTCATTACATTTATATATTGGCTGTTTGATACGACATCATTGAAATTTAGAAATGTCTTTGGTACTGTGGAAGCAACGGTTGGCCAATCATGTTTTTCATCCGTTTTTCGTATGTGAATACCTACAATTACTCTTCCTTTCAATGCACTCCATATTTTATTTATGGAATGTTGTATAGACTGGCTTAATATAAACGATTTGTAAAAATGTTTTTTATACATAAAAAAGTCAAGACAATTGTTTCTAGTTGAAGATGCTTTCTTATAACTATCATTATTATTTATATTGGTAAGGGTATCCATCGGAACAAACCAACCATCATGGACAAAAATAACAATTTTCTGTTTTAACGTTTTATATGCCTCAACGTCTAATAATTGAAAACCTACTAGTGTTTTGTAGAATATATGCTCATCTTCATAATACTTTTGTTTTCCATGCAACGCTAGAAATACATCGATAGTATTTGTATGCCTTTTATTATTATCATTATTATTACTACTACTACTACTACTACTACTACTACTACTACTGCTACTACTACTACTATAATCATCATACTTTCGCAATGGTTGTTGATATAAAGTAAAATAATCGTGATGAAAATATTGATTATTGTCATCCAGCCTTTTAAATTCAAAAATATCTTGTATATCTATAAAACACTCTGGAGTTTTTTTCCATGATATGTACAATTTACGTTTTAATAATTTTGATAAATATACAAACGAAGCTAATGTTCTCATTCTATTTGCGAAACCATACTTGTGCAACAGCACAATCAATTGTAAGTTATTATCTTTATCCACTTGTAACAATTCCTCGTATGCTTGTGTTACTGTCGTTGAATTACATTGCAATAGTAACAAACTTAAAATGATATATACAAACGTAAAAAGGGTTACATAGACGACTACTATTAAAGTTTTACATGGAAGAATGGGTTTTTTTATCGTCATCCTGTACTACGGGACATACGTCGTATCGATTATTAAATGTTGGATCTTACAAATAGAATAATCGTGTGAAAGCATACATATTGAACGAAGTTGTTGATACATTAATAAACACTGTATAAATATATATACAGTATAATAGTCGTCACACCACAGTAGTTGTTGTTAAAAGAAGCCAAAAGTATGCCACCTGTTCTCTCTGATGCCACAGGTATTATTGCAAACAACTTATAAGCTGAGAGGTATATTATAATAGTTTGCTGTAGATTTAGATTATTAATAATAATGAATAATGACCCTATATGTTTTAACCTTAATCAAGGAAAGCTCAATTATCAATTATTATGATATATAGTCTAGATTATATCGATATATATATTGATTGTGCTTGCAAATAACCTCCATCAAAAGAAATTGAAATGAAAGATAACAACATCATCATTGTAAAACAATTCATCATCATCATCATGGCATCATTCAAACACAATGATGATGCGAACGACGACGACGATGATGATGGTAACGATAGTACTAAAATGTTTTTTAATCATTTGGAATCACAAAATTTTTTTAAATATCTATGCGAGGAAGATTTTGATTTAATTACATTTTGTGATAAAAATAAAGATGGTTTGAAGCAACTCGAGTCTATGTTAACATTTTGTATATTACACGTCTATAAAAGTAAAGAAGAATTGTTGCATTCAAGTTATACATTAAAGAGTCTGGATAAAAATGTAGAAAATGAAATTGAAAAATTAAAAGTCCAATGTGAAATTTTAGAAAAATTAAGTCGCACTTTGTCAGATGACGAAGTGGTATTACATTTGTCTTCCGATAATTGTTTTGGTATGATATTGGATATGGTTATTGAAAATTTATATACATACAAACAATACAATGAAAAGTTAAAATCCATGTTGAAATTAAAGAACAATAAGTACGAATATATAGATTGTGCAGCAATATCTGTTTTTGATGTTGATTTCTTAGATACTGCAGATGGCTTAATGATAAATAATAATAATAATAATAGAGACGATTATGATAATAATACTTATAGTCAAAAAATAAAAAATGAAAATAATAATATTGATGATATAGATGAAATTTTTATTCGTGATAAAAAAACAACAAATAATAATATGTTGTCATCATCTTCAAAATATACGGAGGAAAATTATATAAAAAATGAAAATACAAAATTGATAATGTCTGTTACCAATGATATTATTGCATATGTTTTTGATATTTTCTCTGTCGTATTGAATTGCGACAAAACCACTGTTGTTCCTGAACTAGAACCAAATAAACGAAAGGTCAGACGATCCATTGTAAATAAAAGAATTAATTCCAACTTTATATCTTTTCTTGTAAATCAATTAATGACATCATCTCATAACAATCCACTTGAAAGGGAATTGTGTAAATATTCTTTGATGGATTTAATAGGTCGAAGATCTGTACGTCAAATATTTTTTTCAATATTAAATAATTCTATATTAGAATGTATTTCATGTAAAATAAATGTTGAAAATTTTACTTTACGGAATGATAGTAATCAAATTTTTATGATAGAAAATACAAATTGTAGCTATGTGACCATGGAAAGTATACGTGAAATTTTGACAATATTGAATATGTTTATTGCAAAAGCATTTCATACTCCGTTATGGAGGTATGAGCGTCATATGATTTTCAATACATTATTACCTTTGCATAAAACTACATATTTACCAGTAATTATTGATTTAGTAACAAATTGTATAGAAGAAATCATAAATATCGAGCCGTCCATATTGGAAAGATATGTACATATATTGTTATATAAAATATGGCCAACCAGGTCAAGTGTGAAACAAGTATGTTTACAGCATGAACTGAAGACATTGGTTAAACTTGCTGACAAATATAGTAATACAGATATTTTGAAGTTAATATATCACAAAATAAGCAAGTTAATAAGTAGTCAACATTTTCAAGTTGCGTTAGAATATACAAGTTTTTTTGAAATTGTTGAATTTATAGAGATATTTGAGAAACATAAAGAAAACCTTGTACCTATCATATCGGAAGCATTGGAAGAAAATGTTAATAAACATTGGCATCGTGGTGTTAGATTACGTAGTAAGGAATTATTAAATGGTATTGATATTATGTGGAAAGAAGATAAAAGTAAGAAAAAGAAAAAGAATAAAAAGAAAAAGAAGGAGAAACCAGATAAATCACATTTGAAGTTAGATACATTAGATAATACGGATGAAGATACTAATAGTAGTGATGATAGTCGAAGACGTAGAATTATTATAGAAGCATTTTCACCCAAACATAATAGAAAATCAAGTGAAACGAGAGTATATTCACCAGTAAGAAGAAATGCTGGTAAAGGTTTTTTTCAAATTTTTCATAAGAAAGTTCCTGTTGTTCCATCGATGAATGATAGAATGGATTTGTACGTTATAGATACAAGTAGCGATGATGGTGATGATGATGATGATACAAATAATTTGACAAGTGACTGGTTAAAAAAACGTTCTAATAATATAATTAATAAGAAGTAGAAAAGAAACAGAGCTACTACTAAAAAGTTATTGCATTAGTCCATATTCATTGTCCACAGCGTGACATTATCGTTTCATAAGTTCTTTTTGATTATACTACCGACTATATGATTATACTGCTCTCCTGAGCGTCGTGTGTTCCGACTATGATTATACGTCGTCTGTTCCGATGCAACACCCTAACTCTAACGCTGGCCTATGATAAATAAGCAATCTCCAGCACCAGGACCACCACACAGCAGCCTAATAATCCTTCGGTACGGTGTGTGCTGTGTGCTGGTGTGCCACTTTTTTTCGTTCCAACAATCCAGCAATCCAGGGCAATCCAGCAATGCACCCAATGCAATAATTAGACAATAATACATGTAATAATAATTGTTGTTGCAATTATTATTAATTAATACAGTTGTTAAAATAATAAATGGATCCCTAATAGAATATAAAATGATGTATAAGATATGCACAATAATTCAATATAGAAGTAGATAACAAATAGATAGATACATAGAGATTTATATACAGATAAATATTTAAATAAATAGATAACATTAATATTTAAATATTTACCCAGTTAGATATCTATATTATATCAAAAAAAAGTAACAAAACTATTCTTCAGGAGAGATATATTATTATATTTTCCCTTTTGTGTATATATATCCATTTTACAGGTATATATACACTTATTTTTAAGTATATTGATAGAATAGAAAACATATACATATATATATATATATATATATATATATAAATGAATATAACTAACATAACCGCTGCTGCCACTATTGATGGAGTGAAGTGTTGTAAAATATGGCATAAACCTGACGGTGTTATAAGTGGTTTACATTTTGTTTATTCAGCTTTAGCATTTTTATTAGCTGCTCTATTCTTTTGTATACTTTCAGTAGAGCATAAAATAGTAGAATTTATACAAAACGAAAAGGCCGGTGGATCAATAGGTTTTTGGTGTCCACCTTTTATGTGTATATTTATAGGCATCGATACGTTAATTGTAGGTTTAGGCACTTATGACTACCAAAGTACTTGTTGCCTGATAGGAGAGGGGGTGCTGCATGCACGATACGTGGTCCGTTCGATCATTCATCCATTAGTTCTCATATCGACGTTTGAACAGACATATTTAACGTTTAAACGTCGTTCGGCAAACTTTTGTTGCATTAAATTTGACGATGGGCATAGAAAGAAAAGTACGCGTCTTAGATCCAAGATTGCGAGAGTATCTGCTTGGATTTATGGCTTGGGGATGTTAACGTGGACATTGATAACGAACATATCGTTAATTTATGAGCCTGTGGAGCCATCAAAAATGCGTAGATTTACAACGAAATCGTTAAACGTAAAAGATCCATGGTCTGTCGACGTGTTAGAGCTGTCTATTTTTTTGATCTTTTTATTTTATTTATCGTTTGAAATTTGGAGATATGGCACCACATTGGCATTTCAAATAAATACAACATATTGCAACAAATGGAGCTTCATGTTTGGTGCTACTACTTTAATTTTAGTATCGTATTTATTACCAGCAGCACAAAGCATTTATTTTGCCGATTTATCATTGGTAATATTTTTAGTTGCTAATTTTAAAATTGAATTAATGATATTAGAAGATTTAAGACGTGCTAGAGCTTTGCAAAAGAATTTTGATTTGAAAGGTGAAGAATTGCGACGCAAAAGTGAATTAGAGTGGTCGTTGAAACTACAAGCTGAGGAGGAAGAAGATGATGAAGAAAACGGTTTATTAGATGTTCAAAACCCAATGTTGGCTAATGAAAAAAATGAAGATATAGATGAAGAAGGGGAAGATATTACCTTAGAAATGACCAATAGTAATAGTTCAGCATTTGAAACTCCACAAGCAAAAACATCAATATCTGAATTAGATATCACCACTAGTCCGAATGGCGATGATGTAGTTGCTGATGTAAATGATATAGGAATTATGTTAGATGATGCCACCGCTAATAATGATATTAGTAAGGATGATAGTAATAATAATGCGAAAGAAAAAGAAGAAGAAGAGGTAATAGTGGATAATGGTAATAGTAATAATAATGTAAATGAGAAGGAGGAAACAATAATAGTAACAGTAGACGCTCATAATTCGGAAACTAAAACCGTGACTAAACAATCCTTAGTAGATGATCGCTCTCGAACCGGGTTAGCAATTGGAGATCGTGTAAATGTGTTGGGAAAGGTGGATAGTAAACTGTATCCTGCCACAGTTTACAATATTGGTGAATCACAAGTAGAATTACGGTGGGATGATGGCGATGCTAGCAACAGATTGCATGCATTCGATGTGCCAAAACTTATTACTACAACTAAGATAGAAACGACGAAAGAAGAGGATACAATGACTTTGGAGAAGGAGCCAAAAAAAGAAACAAAGTCAGAGGAGCCGAAGAAAGACGAAAGTGAAGTGACAACAGATGATAATACAACGGAAACCCCAATAAGTACGCCTGCTATGAAAACGAAAACAAATCCTAATTTTCCCGGTCCTTTAAAAAAGGATGGAACACCTGATATGAGATATAAAGCTAATAAAGATCATGTGAAGCAAACTTCACCTCCACCAGACAGTAATGGTAAAAAAAGTGTGAATAGTAGTGTGTGATAAAATTAACAAACAAGAAAAAGCAGGAAAAATATATATACTCGAGTCGTGTCAAAATGTAATCTTATAGAATATTTTTAAAAATAAATGTGTGCGCGCTTTTTTTACATATTTTTCTTTTGTCTCCCCCATCGTAATAACTTTTTATTTTCACATTTTATTATACCAGTATATTAATATGCTCTTTTGTCATTATACGTTTTCGCACTTTACTATGATATTTTATAATATATATATATTAAATATTAATAAATCTCTCCTGCTTTGAGTTTTATAGTTTTACGTGGCGTTTTTTTTTTATAATTTTGAAACTTTACTCGCAGTGTCCCAATTTCCTAAAATATGTGAACTGCCCATGGGAAAACTTCGTGGTGGCCACTGAACTTGTAATACTTCGCAATTTTTAAACATTCTACCAAGCAATGCATGGAAAATACCACCATGGCCATAAATTACTATTGATTTTTCTTTCCTACCTGATATCCATTCTGCTAATTTTGCGATACGTTTGGATACTACTTCTGTATGTTTTGCAAAATTTTTTGATGGGCCTGTTGAAAATTTTTCTTCATCTAAATACCACCATTCATCTTCTTTCATCAAAGTATCATAATTAAGAGAAGGAAAACGCTTTTGTAATACAGATTTGCTACTTCCATTATCACACTTCCAACCACTATGTCTCTCACAGACTAATGGCAATATATATGGTGATATTTTTTTCGCACTATTATGATTTTCTAATGATAAAAGACATGTTTCAGTTGCTCTTGTCATTGGAGAGGTTACTATTAGATCAAAGTCCATAAATCCTAAAATTGCTTGAATGGATTTGGCCTGTTTCCTACCATATTTTGTCAATGGATTATCCGGGGTATGCAATGCTGCCCTTTCTATATTATGTGCACTTTCTCCATGCCTAACAAATGTTACAATTTTGGATGCCATTGTATTTTGTAATTGTTATAATAATATGTTTCGCAACTCTTTCTTGCAAATGTTTTTTTATTATGTATATTTTAGCTTGGCAACCTTGCGGCGGCGCATGAGAGTTTTATTAGTAGTAGTAATATGTCATATTATTACTGCGATAATGTTGTAACATATTCCGATGCTATCTGCCTGCTAGCGACTATGAACGGCAGATTTTTTTTTCGATTTCCTAATTTTTTTTCATTTTTCAATGGTATGTACATGCTACACAAAAAGTGAAGAAAAAATATTTTCACCAGCAGATACAGAGTGTAATTTTTTATGAGTCCTTAAAATTGATGGAAATATCTAAGTATCTACTGTTATTGTACATTGTGTGTGTATATATATAGTGATTGGGTACTTGATACATGTTTTTGTTTTGTCCTACATTATTAAATTTGCCTTCCTCACATGATTTGCAAAATGATTGACCTTCTAAATTATTCATCACATGATTTTCAATACAAATCAACCCTGTGACCAGTAATAAAACTAGTAACGAAGTCGAGAGTAGCGCTGGTTCCACGACAGCGGATAGAGTCTGTAAGGAAGCAGGAAGCCCTACACCAGCAGGTGCTCCTTCGCCATCGGGTGATAGCCCCATACCAGCAGGCATGGTGATTCTTTCTGTTTATATCACATTTAATATATTTTTAGGACACAATGTACTAACTTATTATATAAATTGCACAAAATCCCCCTGATCACATAACTAACATCAAGACAGCAGCTTGTTTCTATTTTCATGTTCTAGTAAGGGTTTGGAGCAATGCTATTTCCATATTGTTTGAATTCCACATACTATACAATGCTATCTAAAAAAATATATAATTTGCCTTTCTTAATGATACTAGCCTGCTATTTTTCCAATGCTATTCCTTGTCTATTTAAAACCCGTGTACATGATCAAAAAAACGGAGTATATAAGTGACCAGAATTTTCTTTAAAATGATGTTGTCTGCAGAAAATATTTTACAGGCACTTAGCACTATACCAGAAGAACAAAAAACGATTTTCTTACAAGCAATACAACAGGGAAGTACTGTTGGAAATATAAACACTATAGGCGAAACAACACGCACAAGAAGAAGACCAGTTAGAACATGCACACTTACTTACAAAGAAAGAGGTTGCATACAATATATGACATCTACATATACCATACAAACTGAATCTATTGGTGAATTAGCATATAATAATACTCTACCAATGTTCTTATCTCGAAATTTTACCACTGGTTTTAAATCAGTGAAAAAGACACCCTCTTGGTTCAACTCTTCCATAACCTGATTTTGGCGCTTTATAAATAACATTTAAAACGCCATTTTTTATTTTTTTACGAAGCCTTATCAGATGTGTCTTTTCGCTACAATTATATCGTTCATCCATATGCCCCCCGTCTTTCTCTGTAGATAACAATCCACTATCAATCAATCTGGTTACTAGCTTAGCGCTTATATCTTCAGTAAAAGCATGATTTTTCCCAACAAATTTGTCACAAGGAGTTTTGCTAAGCTTTAAACACGAAGTGTGCAATTCTTTATGCCTTTTACTGTTGGTATCAATAGTTGATACTTCAGATGGCAAACACCTTTTATTATTACTGGTATTATTTTTTTCGTTTGTTTTTTTATCTTCATTTATTTTTTCATAATTCATAATCACAACTATTTGTTTATATTTTTGGCTATATATATACTCCTTTTTTTTGAAAACATTGGATTTTTCAAAGTATATTTTGAGACTACCAATATTTTTCCCGCTGTTAAGCCTATATAAAATAGGATTAAGGAGTTAAAAATAGGACTTTTCATAGTACAACATTAGTACACTAACGTTAGCATCATGTTAGTATTGCGAAAACATTAACACACGCAAAACGCAAAAATAAAGGTAATTTTAATAACATCGTTTTTAATGCTGTGATGATGTTAGACTGTGGTAACAACACTGGTGGTAAATATGCAAATGTATTGTGTATGAGCAACATGACGTCCTGACCAGCTGACCACGCAGACGACTAAAACCAGAGAAGCGCATAAATTCAATAAAAACACGTATTATCAATAATATATTAATGGAGGTGCTGTGTTCATGCTAATATGTTACAACAATTTTAAATTTCATTCACCACATGAATTTCAATGATGTGCTGCTGACAAATAATTGATTTATAATTAATTCTGTAGTATTAATATTTATATTATACAAGCACACAATGCTAATCATCTAGGTCCTAGACTTTTCATTTCAGTACTGTACAATGGTGCAATGCCAGAATGCACTAAAATGCAGCTAATTTAAATTGAATTATTAATTAATATACTAAGAATAACTAAAACAAAAAATAATTTAAATATGAACAGATACTATCATCATATCGTAGATATATATATATTAGAGGAAGAGAGATAGGGAGAAATATAATATATTTAAAATTGATATAGAGAGATATATTCAATAGGAGTAAATAATAATAATATAGAATATTGATATTTAATAAATATGGCAACAGAAATTGCATATGCACAAATTATACATGTTGCAGGTTATGCTGGTGACCCACACTTTCAAAAAGTTGCTAATATAGTAGCTGCGTTGGAACATTTAATTGGTTCTAAGAAAATGCGGGCTAGAATCATTGAACATAGCACGCAAGAAGAATATACGAAATGGGCACAAGAGAAGGTTGGTCAGTTGAATACACGTGGTGTACAAATTGATACAAATGCATCTCCTTTATGTTATAATGATAAAGATGAATATTTAGGTACAGCTGACCAAGCAATTGAATATTTTCGTTCTGCATTTTTATCACGTAGCTCTGGTAATAGTGGTAGCAGCATGTTAGCACCTGTGAACCCAGACTTGGTTATGAATGATGCCAACGGTACAAAATCATCGAAAGATGAAGAATATGAATATGATTTGATTGTTATTGGTGGTGGTAGTGGTGGTTTAGCATGTGCTAAACAAGCGTCTAAATTAGGTGCAAAAGTTGCTATGTGTGATTTTGTAAAACCATCCCCACTAGGGACTAAATGGGGTTTAGGTGGTACGTGTGTCAACGTTGGGTGCATTCCTAAAAAATTAATGCATACAGCTGCATTATTACGTGAATCCATGCTTGATTATGATGCATATGGTTGGGAGTTAGGCGATGAGAAAAGTTTGCCACAAGTTGTGAATTGGCCAAAGATGGTACAAAATGTACAAAACCATATCAAAAGTTTGAATTTTAAATACCGTGTTGAATTGCGTGAAAAAGATGTCAAGTATGAAAAAAAATTAGCATCATTTACGGATGATCCACACACCATCGAAATGAAGGATAAAAACGGTAATATCAGCACTGCAACTGCACGTCGTATTGTTGTTGCAGTTGGTGGAAGACCGACACCAATCAATTGCGAAGGTGGTGAATTGGCTATTAGTTCCGATGATATATTTAGTATGAAAACGGTGCCAGGCAAGACATTAATTATTGGTGCATCTTACATTGCTCTAGAATGTGCTGGATTTTTAAGAGGATGTGGATTCGATGTTACTGTTATGGTACGTAGCATCCTGTTGCGTGGATTTGATCGTGATTGCTGTGAACGTATTGGTAAAGATTTAGTTGAAAAAGGTGTTAAATTTATTTATGGTTGTGTTCCATCCTCCATTAAAGCAAATGGGGATGAAAAAGTAGTTACATGGATCAATAGTGGAAGCAAAGATTGCACAGAACCAGCTGCACCTGGAAGCGATACTTTCAACACCGTGTTAGGTGCAATTGGACGTACTGCAGATACTACATTGTTAAATGTTGATAAGGTTGGCTTGAAAATCAATCCAAGAAATAAAAAGTTAATTTGTGAAAATGAACAAACAAATATCCCGCATATTTATGCAATTGGTGATGTAATAGATGGCCGACCAGAATTAACCCCAGTAGCTATACAAGCAGGAAAGTTATTGGCGAAACGCATTTACGAAGTTGGTTGTACCAGCCAAATGGATTATCACCATGTAGCAACAACTGTTTTTACCCCATTGGAATATGGTACCATTGGTTTCAGCGAGGAAGATGCAGAAAAGAAATATGGGGCAAAAAATATTGAAGTATATCACCGTGTATTTGCGCCATTGGAATGGACTATGCCAAATCATCGCCCTGAGAATATGTGCTATGCAAAGTTAATATGCGATAAAAATGACAATGAACGTGTTGTTGGGTTTCATTATTGTGGTCCAAATGCTGGTGAAGTAACCCAAGGTTGGTCGTTAGCAATGAAATGTGGGGCTACATATGATGATTTTTGGAACACTGTTGGAATACATCCAACTGTAGCTGAAGAATTTACCATTCTTAGTGTTACGAAAGCTAGTGGTGAATCGGCTGAAGGTGGTAGCTGCTGAGGTTAAGCGTATATATGTAATATGACAATGAATGATGATGATCATCATCATTTTGTCATTATACATATATGCGCAATTAATATCTTCAGTTAGCTGATTTGCAATAATGTACATAATATATATATGAAGAAATGAAAACAATTTATCAAATCTCTATGCCGATATGTTGTTTGTATCACATACATAAACATACCAGCATAGCAGGGAAAGGCATTTATTTTTTCAATACATATATATAAACATGTGTCTATGACATTATACAATAGTAAAAATATTGTTATTTAATACAATAACTATGTTATAATTGAGATATTGCAAATGGAAGTTTGTTGGTCAAATATATATATATATATATCAATATACGTATATTTTATCCGAACGAGAGAGAGTGAAAAATAAAAAAAGTAGTACACACCGTAATACATGTGTATGTGGATACGAACGTTCGTACGCGTGTAATATTAATTTTTATATTAAAAAAATACGTATTATAATATTTTAGTACAAAGTGTAATATTTAGAACATATATTTATTTTAATACATTTGTTTTCTCTATAACATCAATTCGTATTGGCATTTTTAAATATGGGCCACTATACATTGTCAACGCACTACGCAACTTAGTTTGCTTTTCTTTTTCAACTGTAATTTCAATTATACCAATATGTTTTTGTTGATTATAACTTATGACTTTATACGGATATAAACTTTCTCCTATCGTACCATACATCGAATTAACAGCCAATTGAATTATATGTTTAAAATTTAGTTCAGTTAACTTATCCTTCATATCTGCTGCCTCCTCGTTATCATCATAATGTACATATGTAACAAAATAACAATTGTTCGTACTCAACTCACTTGAATTTTTACTACTACTACTAACTTTGACTTTTTTAGTAGTCGTAGTAGTCGTTGTAGATATTTGACTTCTTTTCTTATTATTACTTGAAACGTTGCTCTCTGTTACCACCTGCATTGTTATTATTATTTTTTAATCAAATATATATATATGATCAGATTGTTTTATGCTAAATTACTTCTTAATTGTTGAGTAAATTTATCGTCAGTTCCATCGTCGTCGTCCCAGCTACTTTTAAATTGTGTACTATCTTCAGTATCTTGTTCGTTTTTACTCCAATTATTCAATTCAAACTCTTCAAACTCGTCGTCTTCCTCTAACACGTCGGCGGTATTGGTCGTGGTATTTGCTTTGGTATCTTTTGATGACATTTGTATGCGATTAATATATACTTCTTATCTTGTGATTTTCTTCTTTGTAAT
>JACKZZ010012244.1_pt1 | contig 20381 bp, 5 predicted proteins | sample 8027871 | NCBI WGS metagenome assembly JACKZZ01 (sample SAMN15724774, study PRJNA655200) | protist metagenome | isolation source: fluorescence activated cell sorting (FACS) single amplified genomes of... | place: USA: West Boothbay Harbor, Gulf of Maine | collected 2000-07-19
TTTGTATGCTTCGGTATGAAAAAATCGGTGTTGGCAGTACGTAATGGGCTAACCGTTTCTGTGTAATTTACTTGTTGTTTAGTGTCACTTATTTGATCTGGAAAAAGTGCTGGTAGTTCTACAACACCGTATGCTGGTGGTATGAGCAGTGACGACGACGAGACTGCAAGACTTGGTTCCATATCTGTCGTTGTTAGTTAGAAATCGTTCATATGTTTGGTATGTAACTACACTATACGCGTCAAAACACAAGGAGGGTGGTATTTTAATATGCTGTGTGTCTTGTTTAGCTGATTCTCCCGTTGTTTCTATTACATACTACAACAACATACACAACTTTAGCTTTAAACAACTTCAGATATAAACTACTATATGTATATGTATATACTATACTACTATAATATAATACTATACTATACTATACTATACTACTACTATGTAGATGATTATTTTTATCCAAATAATATATTATTATTATTACAACCCACACAACAAACAATGATCCGTTGTTATAAGACCACTGTCCTTATCCGGTATATATTAACATTGTTGTAATCTCAAATCTATCATAATTATTAGTAATCTAAGTCGAATTTTATTATGTATAGTAATGCTATAATATGGCTGAAGTTACCACCTGTGCTAGTAGTGTATGCTACTTACACACATTTTAATTGTATTGCGCTGTAAGAAAAACTCTGTCGTACTAGTAATAAATAACATTACCAGTGCCAGTATTATATACTATTATTATTGATTATAATAATAATATAATAATAATAGGTATCGACAGTAGTAGTAGTATAAGTATTTTTTTTTTTTTATATTTTATTTTTTCATTGCATCATGCAGGCAGCATCAGGCCTAGCAGGCAGCAGCATTATTTATTATATATTAATATAATAATAATATATTAATATTATTATTATTATTCCTATTATTTATTATTATTATTATTATTATTTATTATTACATATACAGCAAAGTGCAAGTTGGTAGCTAATATATAACCAAAAGCCGAAACTGGGAAAAGCAAGGATAATATATTGTTCGTTCTCTTTCATTCAAAAATCAGTTGTTGTGTCTATTAAAAGTAAGCACAGTCCCATATATAGTAGAAGATGAAGCCAACCGAGTACTATTACGCATTCAAAAAAATACATTCGAAATACCCAATAGCTGGAACAGTTGTACATAGGGAAATGGAAAAAATTCGAAAACATGAAAATAGATTAGTGAAAACTGAAAATATTGATCAAGCGCAAAAAAATGCAAGGAGGGAAACTTTGCAATCAAGTGTATATGTAGCAAAGAAACTCGTAAATATACAGGCGGAAACGATGCGTAGCGTGACAGCCGTAAAAAAGCTAGACGAAGTTGTCGCAGAAAAATCGGAACGCTTAACAAGGCTCCGGTATGGACCTTCTGCTAGTAATAATAATAATAATAACAATACTAATATTGGAGACCTTTTTGATTTTGTGAAAGAAGGAAATCATGACATGGTAAAACGATTTTTATTAAGCGCACCAGAGACGTTTACTGGAATAAATGCTGGTAAAGGATCGATCGGCAATACGCCGTTGCATATTGCAGTTGGAAAAGGGGATGTAACGATGTTAAAAGTACTGTTGAAATTCGGCGGAGATCCAAATATTAGAAATAAATTAGGAAAAGTTCCTTTACATATAGTGTGGTCATGCTGGTTAACAGCCCCATTTTTCAATAAGAATGTTAAAAAAGTGGAAGCAGAGACGTGTATTGAGTTTTTATTACAATACGGGGCTGATCCAACTATTCACATATTGCATAATTTAGAAACGCCATTGCATACAGCTGCGCGTCTTGGAAATGCTAAAATAGTTACGCGACTATTGTCGTTTGGTGCGAAACCTTTAATTGAAAACTCCAATGGTGATACACCGTTAGATTTAGCAGCTGCATCTAAACATTTAGAAGCGGTGCGGATTATGGCAAATTGGCCTAGTGTTCTAAAATTTCTTAGAACAAATGAAGTGCGTGCAAAATGGTCAAAGTTTCTAGAAATAGAAACTTCGTCACTGGCTAAAACATCTACTGCCGGTACAATATTGTTGGATGAAAAGACAAAAGTTCAACATCAAGTTGCTACGAGCAGACAAACAAAAGGTGCGGTTAGAATAAGTAATGAAACATATTTACTATTTGATAAAGAAGGTGGTAGTGCACCAAACATTTCTTTAACAAAAGGAAGAATTACACCAGAAAGTGCAGAAAAACACAAAGAACATAAACGAATATGGGAAGAGAAAAAGAAGAGAGCTGCTGCCGAGCGTAAACGTAAAGCAACATTGAAGAAACAAGAGAATGGTGATAACAGAATTGGCGATGCGGCAAAACAATCTTTATATAGGAATCAATATGGTGTAGGTAATCGTCCATCGGCAATGCTATTTAAAAAAAAATCTGACGTGTACAGTGGCAAGCGTTTTGAGGTAAAGCGCAGTATTAATTTCAACAGTAAAACAAAATCTTTGAGAACACGTCGTTTAGAAAGCGCAGAGGCAACTATCTCTGACACGTATTTGAGTGATGGTAGCCGCCCAGCATCGTTATCGCCAATAGGAAAATCGTCTCGTATACATGAAAATATGAGCAGTAGTAAAAACTATGAGAAAACAAAAAGCTATCAAGCTTCAAATGTAAAACACAATGGCGATGGTGATAACAAAGCAAATGGCACAGATACACCATCGTTTGTAACATACAATGATCCAAGATCATTACCACCAAAAAAATCTTCTGTATCGCCAGAAGTACTACCAAAATCAAATTCCATAGAATATAAAAATATGGCATATAGAAAAAAAATTGCCGGTGTAAAACGCATTGACAGACAAAGGACGGCGATTAAAAAAAATGGGAAACAAAAAAACATAGATCCATGGGTTCCAGCAAAATCAAAGGAACTCATCGACAGGGACTTGAGTTTTTCGGAATCTGTCCAAATATAAAAAAGATAGAGAGAAGGCCGTCGCAAAATAATACGCACACTGAGCAGATACGCAGATATTACGATACTACTACTGCTATAATAGTTTAGTTTTAACACAAACACATATTATAATACGTAAACCTTTCAGAATTATTTCAGTCCTATTTGCCTGCTATTTTTTCAGAATCATCTTCAGGCCTATTTAGTTGCTATTTTTTTCAAAAGATGCTGAAAGGATTCTGACCAAGTTAGCCTATTCGAAGTCTATTATAAAGTATGAACTAATAATTAAAACATTCTTCATAATATATGTATTTTTAATAAACATAAATCCTCAGACAAGGTTCATCATGAACTCTTCTGAAAAAGTTTCAATACGGTTGCAATGCTATATAACATCTCACAATCATTTCTCTAATGTGGTTAATGCATTTTTATATTCCTTCGACTGCGCTCCATACTCTTTCCTAATATTTTTTAACTCTTCAACATTATGTTTTCCTCCTGAATTAGACAAGAGGCGTAACACTTTGCTGGTTTTACCTGTGTTACGTTCTTGTGATTCGATGCTGGTCATTTTGTTTTCAATTGTTACAAAATAACCCATAGCAGCTTTTTGCACCTCTCCACGCGCAGCATATGCATCCCGTTCGGCTTGAGACATCTTGAGAAAATATAAAATTTGTTCTTCTGTTAAAAATATCAAATCTTCCTTTTCCATTTCCGCCAAAAAATGCTTTACCCGCTGTGCAACAGTATTTGAAGGTACCACTACCGTCTTATCAGCCTTTTTACGTGCACAGCGATGACCACAAAGACTCATCACTATCAATTTAAGCGTGTAAAGTGCTACGGTGCAATTGACTGCTATTAGCAAAAAGGCCAAAAAGCCGCTGTATGCTTGGGCATCCTCCACCGTTTTTAGCACCAATCCCAACATCATGGTAAAGGTAATGGCAAAACTAGCTAGAAAGGCTAACGTACGTCCTGCTCCTGGTACATGCGGCTTTTCTAACATCAGAAAGGTCAAAAAACAGATGTTGCAAAGTGCAATAAAAACAATTTGGAATGATTTACCTGGAAAGATTAATACTATCACGCCAGTTAATAATAACTTGCGCAGCATTTCCCATATGTCCCACAGAAATGCCTCACGTCGGTAGGGTTCATACAAGAATCCATACCTAGCCACCACGGCGTCGTTGTCCAGCTCCTTGCGGTGTTTCCACAATTGAAATGCAAAGAGGGCTGGGATTCCCAAAGGATAGATGGCTACCGATAGAATGGCTACTGGCAGCATGGCGTTCCATTCTCCTGTAAAGCATTCAATGGTATAATCCTTTGTTAAATAAAATTTGCCATCAATGTTGCCTGAACAGTTGAAATATTCCAATGAACGTCTACTTAAAGGCGGGTAAATAATCAACACAATCCACATGGTAAATTGCAACACGTGATTGGTATAATGGGTGCGCATCGCATGGGTAAATCTCTTTTTGAAATGGTGCTCGTGCCGCTTTAACCCGATAATATAGGTGACATACACAAATACCGACACGCATAGTGGAATCAACATCATTGTGGTGTAGCTATGGAAGAAGTTGTACTCCACCAAGCATCCAACCCCTGACATCGATAAAAAATCAAAATTGACGGGTGTCATGATTCTTAACAAGTTGAGAAACTCTTGCGGCCATGGAATTTTATATGCAGAGTCAGATACACTTAATATTTGAATGAAACCAACAAATATTTTTAAATGTTTCCCAAGTTTATTTTTTTTTCTCAAAGAATCAGTATCCAATGCGCTCTTCTTTTTTCCAGAGTTCATGAGCCTTTTCCAATACCATTTGCTGTCTCTGACACGCATTTGACGTATCAATAAAAACATAAACAACCCAAATGCCCCTCCAAATACTACAATCACGAGAGTCTCTGCACCGCCATTGGCTGGCAAGCATGGGAGGCACAAATCATCCATCAAATAATACCCTTTGTCACAAATAGCACAGACTACACCCGCATAGCCTGCATCGCACCTGCTTTTGGTGGTATTGTATCGCAACGTGCCATTGCTCTTGACAGAAAAGGTTTCACCGCCCAAACAAGCAGTTTTAAATGGACATTTATAATAGGTATCTTTAGCATCTCCAGCTGTCCACCAACCTTTGTTGGCATAAACCCCTTCCCATGTAACGTCTTGTGTTTTGCAATTGGAACCTACCACATGAGGACAATCAATGCAAGTGAGTGCTCCATTGCTCTCAATAGAAGCATATTGTTCTGGTATTCGATTGCCGTCATTGCAGTGTGCAATTGTCCAGTCAAATGAAGCAGGTGTCGGGTCTAATGCACCTGTTGTGAGCACCGCTCTTGCTTCAAATCGATGTACGCCATAGTCCAAAGAAGTTAGGGACACTGTACTGCTGCCATCGATGGCCGTAAGAATCGTATACTCGCCTGTATCTACACGCCATTCGAACGATGCTACATCTGCTGAAGGTGATTGAATGGTGAAAGAAGCATGCGACCATGCACTTTGAACAGGTGGATTGGCTATGATATTGGTTTCAGGCATCTTTCCCAACAATTGTATCAATGCATTGATGCTGAGTGTTGTACCATTGTATTTGGAATCATCGCTGATTGCTACAATGTTAATCACAGGACGTTCCTCTGTAATTCCTTGTAAGGCTTGAAAGGTAATGGTCACTTTGGCATCTTTCCAATTTGCTTTGGAAATAGTTATGGGCAGAGCGGGCGTCACTTTCATGTTGGCAGGTGATTTCACATGGATATTCACGTCATGCACGGGTTGTGAATTTAGACTGGCTATGGTAATCGAATCGGTTTCAGCACTACCTTCTGTAAGCCTTAGAGCTTTGTTTTCTGCTAAATTAATACCAGCTGTATCATCATTATTTGCATCAATGGCGACTGAAAGGGTGTTGGAAGCTTTCTCAGCTTCTGCCAAAAATACGGTGTCATCTGTGGCAACAGCATGTGCTATCTCAAAGGTTTCTACATCGTGGTCTACATCATTTTGCTGCAGTGTAATGGTGATATCTTGCGTAACATTCCAATTGGTTGCATCAAATGTTAAAGATGCTGGAGAAATGGTAATCTGAGGCGGTTGCAACAAACCAACCTTGTTTAGAGACCCGCTTGGAGTCACCACCACTGCTTTCTGTGGTATGGTATCCAACCGAATCCCATATGATACACTGCTACCTTCTTGCACAAAGAAAGGAATAAAACGAACCCCGTAGCTATATTCTTTGGTGGTTGGGTTAATCATCCATAACCGCACGTCTGCCACATCCTCATTGATAATTTGAACCGTTTTCGTACTAGCCGCTGCTGTTTCATAAGACGGGTCGGTTGAATTTACCTTGTGAGAAATTTGGCATGTTTGAAAAATTGCATCTCTTCCTTCATCCATACGATTGCCAGTGGTGGATATTTCTACTGTTTTTGGCTGTTCATCAGAGGGTACAAATAATAGCTGCCTGGTCGAAAGCGTACAGGCTGTTGAATCGACTGCAATCTCCACAGTCACATTTTTGGTACGCGATACCCCTTTACTTAACCCAACAGTATATTCAAAACTCTCTAATTCTTTTACCCGCTCTAGCATACCGTTAAAGACCATATCTCCTCTGTCTACATCGTAACAAAATTCTCCACGGGCACTGGTCTGGCCATCTACGGTAATCTCTACACCACGGCAAGTTCCTTGTATGCCTTGGCCATTAAATGTACACGTCACGCCATTTGCTGTTATTTCTGGGCTGTCGCATGCTCTAGAACATCCACCCGCTTCATAGGTCATGATAGCAAGCTTGTTCTTGTCTGCTCCAAAATTCAAACCTGATAGTTGCAAACTGCCACCTCCAAAACCTGGTGCAACGGTGGAGGTAATTCGAGGCGGCGCATAAGAAAAGTCTATCTCGGTTGTATCTGCTACAATTCCATCAATCACAATTACCACCGCATGAGCTTTTCCTGTACCCGCTGGGGAGATAGCAGATATCCAGGAGTCGTTGTGCCAGGTGATGTGCGTCCAATCTTGGCTGTTGGTTGTTATGGTGGTGGTAGCATTCACAAACCGTCTACCATAAAAGTGGGTGAGCACTCCCCCGCTGGTGGTGTGATTTGTGGGGCTCAAGAGAGTAAAATGGCCTCTGCGGGTACACTCTACACCTTCGTTGGGATTTGGCTTGTCTACGCAGGCGTATGCGTCGGAATAGCCATTGTCTTGGCATTGGGTGGGGGCGGTTTTGCAGGATTGGGTGAACTCATAATTTACAGAAACTTTTGGGTCACTGTCATAGGCTGCAAAAGAATCTTTTGCAATTGTAACATTACTGTGAAAATATGAATTCAAAATAAATATATTAGGATGGCGCTGCGAATTTTTTGATACCATAATCTGATGCCCAAGTTTGGACATTCCATAATTTTCAATAAAACTCGACTCTTGCACAACCACATCGGCGTTTTGCGTCACGTACAATGAACCCCCACCGCAGTAAGCCGTCGCACTAAGCTCAGTCTGTTGATTTTGGCGAAGAACAACACTCTTTAAAGCTACTTGAGCACGGATGCCATCACCTCTAACATATATTCCGCCGCCATAAAGGCCCGCGTGGTTATTATCAAGTATCGAGTCACTGATAGAAAGACTTGAAATCCTATCTGGATAAAATGCAATACCACCACCATATTTTTCCACTGAACAACTAACTATACTACTGGTAGTGATAGTTGTCGTTCCGCCTTTTATCATTATACACCCCCCATATTTAGCTTTACCGCCGTGAAAGACAGCATTTTCTGCTGTAAACAGACCAGCATCACTTTTGACGTACACAATACCACCAAAACAACCACTGTAGTCGGGGCTTTCACATGGAGTTGTAGTCCTCACCCCCCCCGTCAAGTTCAAACTCTTCACAATCAACTCACCACCACTCTCAACTTTAAAGAGGCGGTTGTGCCCCGCACCTATCAATTTTGGCAGCACGCCATCAGCATTTGGTACTCCTGTCACATTCAATTTTCCCGTCACGACAATTTCATAGTACATGACACAATCGCTGGTGATGGTGAAGTTTCCTGCTCGCAGGATGGAACAAGGCGGCGGTAGATTCTCGCAGACCACGCCTTCGTTTTTGTTTGGCTTGTCTACACAGTATTGAGTGTACAAGGGGTTGTCCGCGTTGACGTTTTGTAGTTTTGGGGGAGTAAACGCTGTTTCGAAGGCGTCTGCTGCTAGATTTATTAAATGCAGCTTTGAACCTCCTGCGTCGTTAAATGGGTTACCTCCAATAATTTCATCTTGTCCTTTGCTCCTCGCAGTATTAGCCCTGAAATTAGAGTTTAACCCGATAAAATAATGGTAACCTGGTGTGTTTGCTTCTTGCCAAGACCGTAAAACAGGCCCATTTGCATAGTCATAGGAACCCAACTGGTAGTTAGCAACATTTTTCGAGTAGGAAGTATTTATACTAAGGAACAGGCATCCCCAATATGGACAAATCGCACCTGCAAAGGCTGCCTTGTTTTGTAGAAACAAAGAGTCCTCTATCTTGACAACAGTCCCTACAGTACCACAACCAATGGCACCGCCACCAGTGGCACCATCTGAAGAGTTGGCAATGTTTTGACTAAAAATACATTTTTTTGCCCACATGTATCCCTTTGCATTTACAAGAATCGCGCCGCCATGAGAGTAGTCGTAGTGTACCCTTCCCCCCGTCAACTCCAGACTCTCAAGCACCAATTCACCCCCGTTCACCTGAAAAAAACGATTCGACCCACCTCCATGCACTTTAGGCAATTTTCCATCCGCGCTGGGAATCCCAACCACTTCTAAAAAATCGACCACGGTGATTTGTGTCGCCTGAATACAATCTTGTGAGATGGTAAATTTCCCAGAGGTGGGAATGTTGCAGGGCGGTTTGCATAATACGCCTTCGTTGGGGTTGGGCTTGTCTGCGCATACGTAGGATGCTGGATAGCCGTTGTCCTGGCACTGGGTGGGGGCGGTGGTGCAGGATTGAGTTCCGCAATAGTTTTTTCTTCCTATGCATGTAGACCCTGAATAAATAAATCCTCCAAAAGCATCTATGTCTTCTGAAAAAATACAGTTAAGGAGAAATACTTTCGGGATATGAGAATTGCTGCCTTTGTGCATCTGAATATCGTTTCCACGCCCACAGCCAGCTGCAGCGTTGTTATTAAAATTTGTGTTAGATGCCACCAGTTGCACTAAATTACCTAGAAAAATTCCTCCACCCCCACAATCATTTCCGGTTCCCATCGCTATATTTGATTCAATCAGAGAGTCTTGTATACGTAAAACAGGCAAAAAATTAAAAAAATGGTCATAAAAAAAAATTCCACCTCCACGTTTAAATGTACCGCTTTTCGCCTTATTGTTTTTAATTGTTGTGTTAATAATCGTCAAATTACTTCCACCAATTGAATAAATTCCTCCACCCTCCGCAGCTTCATTTTCCGAGATAACTGAAGATATTATAACAACCTTTGGTACATCTATCGCAACATCTCCATCGTATTCAATGAAAATGGCACCTCCACTTCCATCTGTATTACCCCCTGTCAAGTTCAAACTTTTTACCAGCAATTCCCCACCACTCTCGACTTTAAACAAGCGATTCGACCCGCCGCCAATAATTTTTGGCAGGTTTCCTTGTGCATCTGGGATGCCTGTGATGTTTAATTTGCCCGTGACGACGATTTGGGAGTAGAGGATGCAATCGCTGGTGATGGCGACGCTGCCGCTGGTGGGGATTGGGCAAGGCAATCTGAACGTCCACGCATCATTGAAATAACTACCAGCCGTTCCCCCGAAAACCACCATCTTTCCATTCGACACTACGGAGGAGTGACCATAACGCGCACTGGGTTTTGTTCCTGTGGTAGTTAGCAAGGTCCATGCAAAGGTTGTTAAATCCAAGGTCCACGCATCGTTTTTATAACTACCATCAAGTCCACCGAAAACCACCATCTTTCCATTCAACACGACGGACGAGTGTTTGTAACGCACACCCGGTTTTGTTCCTGTGGTAGTCAACTGCCCCCATGGAAACATCTCTCCCGCCACAACCTGCCCATTCGTTGGTTTTAAAACAGCAATGAAATATGCTACAACAAGGAAGTAAAATATGTACATATTTGTTTCTTCACTTGTACCAATATTCTTTATTTCCTACAACCGGTTTAAATATATTTCAACCGTTCTGTTCTTTTCCGTATGCGAAAATTTTAAATGGTTCAAAGGATTCTTTTCTCTTTTCAATAATCCCACAACCAGTTCAAAAAACAATCCGTTCGTGTGCTATAATTCCTACACGCCTGTCGTTGTTCATGCGGGTGAGTGACAGATGTGTGCACTTCTTGACTTGTTTATCATTTTTAGTATGATGATTTATAATCATAATGATGATAGTACAACACAACATAAATATATTTCCCAACATCGTTAATATATTTCTCCTTCTGTTATTTGTTATTGTTGTGTTATTATATTATAAATATGAATCGTAGTACATATATTCATATTCATTATTACGCTTATCTTCATATATAATTATAATATAAACTATTCATTATTCATCCTCTCAACAATCTTTTTTTATCTTTGTCGGTTATGGATATTAGTCTAAGAAGCACAATAACTAATAACACTAATATAACACTATATCCATACTTGAGTAAGAGCATCATATATTATATATCGTTGCTCTTTATAATTTAAATTCGTTACACGGTCAATTCTAGTTTTTTTTATACTATATTGGTGCTGCTGTATTTTATTCTAATAATATGTGCATATTTATTATTATTATTAGAGCTCTATATTTATTATTATTATTGTGTATATAATTATTATAGCACTATACCTGGTATTATTATTATAATATAAATTTAAAAAAAAAAAATAATGTATGTAATTTCTTATAGCTCCATCCACCAGAAAAAAATGTGCACATATCTGTACCACTATACAAACATAGTATTTTTATTACAGAAGTATGCGTACAACTTTTGTCGTAAATTTATCATATGAAACATAAGCATTTATTCTTTTGCGTGTATACAAACGATACGCGATGTTTTTGTCTAAACATAAAACAAAATCTCTGGAAGGGACTTCAAAAGAATTTATCCCGATCTTAAACCATCAATATAAAAATGCAATACAAAAAGTTAGAGAGACAATAGAAGAAGCAACCAAAAGATATGAAGTTGATGCAACAAAGTTAGATAGTTTGAAGTCAATGCGCCAATATTTGAAAGAAAATGCTATGAAACGCAGTAAAAATAAAATGGTATTGAATGACATGTTGAAACAAAATGAGGAGAAATTAAACCATGCAGCAAAAGTGTATTATCATGGTAGTAAAATTAAAAATCAGCGAAACGTTCAACACCGCCCTTTAAATAATATTGATGCGACAACTAATATAGTGTATACTAGAAACCAATGCCACATGTTGCATTATAACACATCCGTTGAAACGCGAGATGCTACCCAGGCACATACTCAAATTAATGATATAGTGCACTCGATAAGTGACAACACAACAACAGATGCGCGCAATGAAGTTGATAGTAAGAATGTAGAAAAAAGCAAAACAAAATATGGCCCAGGAAAAGCTCGGCCGTTATATTTTTTACATAAAGCCCCACCCCCTGTCATTAGATGCATTGATGCTATTGCAACACACTCGGGGAGAACAGTAAACTTAAAACAAAACAAAGCGAAAAATTTAGTTCAACGAATGGAATATGAAAAATATAAGCGACTACATTCAGTAGAAAAAGAAATGAATAAATCATGCCGTCAAAACTATAAAAGGAATAAGCACTTAGCACTTCGATCTAGTCTTCTAAAAACTGGAAGTAAAATTAAAACTAAACACATCAATGACCACAATACTAGAATCAAACATATTGACCGCCATTTTCTTAACAATATTTTCACAGGTCCTGGTGTGAAGTCACCAAGCAACCATTCAAATTACCATCGTGGTAAACTAAACATTGATAATAATAATAATGATGATGATGCTGATGTTAACAGCAATGATGATATGTTATGTACAATATTAACTGGAGCATCGCGCACAACCTTTACACCGGCGTTATATAAAAATATCTCAAATAAAACATCTTCAGCAGTAGCAACAACAAGTAATAATTGTGTCGTGCCCGGTAGGATTTACCTAAAGTTACGGCCATCTACAACGCCAAGTCCAAATCGTCGATACATAATGGATAGACGGGTTAGTAAAACCCCCTCGCCCCGTCATAGACGTCTGTTGGCTCAACGATCATCAAAAACACCTCTAAAATCCCCTATCCGTGGTGGATTGGGTAAACGCAGGATAAAATGCGCGCCAACGCCGCGTGTCAAAGCTCAGCCACCAAAACGTATTGCTATAGAAACTGCACTAAATACAGCGTTAAATGGTAAAGTAAAGTTACAACTGGGGAGTAGCATTGATCGAAGTGAATGTTTCAATATAGATACAAACACATTAACTTCTACAAATGGTGGAAAACTTCCGCGTCGATACGTCGTTAAGTGTAAAGAGATATTTATTCGGCAATATTGGAAAAAAAAACATGCTATAATTGTCATTCAGAGGTTCCTGCGGCGCTGGAATTGGAAAAAACAATGGAATGTTGTTATTCGATCTCATTTAAAAGTATCACATTACGCGGCGACAGTGATACAGAAAAATTGGAGATATAAACATCTGCTATATTCTGTCCGCTTTTGGAATAACCAACGCCGCTTAGCGGCTAGAAAACTGCAAAAGTGGTGGCGATATTATGCCGAGATATTAAAGGAAGACTTGGAAGAAGCTGCAATGAAAAAGGATAAAGCATTGATTAGAAAGTATTATAATTTTGTTAAAAAAACTAGTAAAATCTTTTGCCGCAAGCATTTTGTTGATATGTGCACAAGCATATGGAGTAAACAGTACACGGCGTTGTATTTTACCGAGGAGGAAGTTGATGATACAATGTTAGAATTAACAGGCGATACCGATGCAAACACTCCAATAGGAATTGAGGCTTTGATTAAGTGGAGAATCGACACACAATATGGGGGGATAGAGTATTAAAGTGTGTTGTGTGTTGTACATTTTGTATATTGTACTCCACCATGTAAAATTTTATTTGGGCTTATTAAAATATGTATATTTTATATTTAATATAATACGCGCATAATTATTATTATTTAAAGGCTTAATTTTTTATCACGCCAAATTTTATTTTAAAACTCTTTAAATAATACATCGCGCCATATATACATTTTTACCAATATATACCTCTGTGTGTGTTATAATAGGTATATAAACACAAAAATTACAATCTATCTTCTCCTAATGTGACCTTTCTGACACGCTTCGTCCAATGGTTTTCATTTAATAGTTCTTCAGCTTCCCTAATACGTTTAGATAATAAACTATCATTATCACACATCTTCGCGATTTGTGACTCGTCCATGTCTAATAAGATTGCTAAAATTTTCTTTATTCGCTGTTCACTTTTATTTTTTGCTAATAATTGGATTTTAGGTAGCAACTGTTTGGCAGCACTTAATATATATTGAGAAACAGATTCCTGTTCATCCTCGTTATTCTCTGTAAAACAGCTGTCATCAATACCATCATAGTTGTCGCCTAATAGTAATTCTTCAGCTTCTTTCAGTTTAGCAAGAAAAAACACTTCGTCGTTTTCATTGTTATCTTCATTTGCTAGCCGAGCACGCAAATTGCGCTCAAGAGCTAAAAACATAGCCAATATTTTTTGTACGTGTTTAACGTCACTACGTGAAGCGTGTTTTTCAATTTTTCTATGAATTATTGTAGCAAACTCGATCATTTCTTGGTTGCATACCATTTCCGCTTCAACAATTTTTTCTTTCACAAGCAATTCATTGTGCATATCTGCATATGACAAATTCAAGTCCATAATCATTGCTAAAATTCTTTTTACACGTTCATCACTCCTGTGATCTGTATCCGTATATTTCAAAATTAAGGTTAAAAACTTATTTGCAATTTCAACTACACTCATCTGATCCATTATAACTTCGTCCTTATCATTTTTAACATCAGATTCACCTTTTTCTATCTGCAACTGTGCGTGTTTTGCTGCTTTTGTTCTTTCCTTTGATTTTAAGTCTATGTAACGCCTTAGTTTTGTTTCCGATAAAAATTCAACTTTTCCTAAAACTGCATTCCATTCTTTGGACGCTTCAAATGTTTTTCTTTTCCCAATAAGAACAAACATAACCCTACTACGGCTAGTCAATACATTCAATCTTCTTTGACTTGATAAGTATGGCGATGGTCGTTTTCCTGTCGCAACCAATGACACCAATACTATATCATTTTGTAAACCTTGGTATTCATCGGTTGTTGCAATATCTATGTTTTTTTCATCACTAGGCATATCGTTATTGACACAATTATCATTGTCAACATTATTCACTATCTCAAAAACATCTGATTTCAAATATTGTTTTTGATTTTTATACGGTGTTAATACACTGATCGATGTTGGGTCTATTTTTTGCGCATCTTGTAACATATGATGTATGAAAGCTTTAATGAAACTAGCTTCATGTTGATTTTTTTCACCAACTGATTTTGTTAGATCAAATTTCGTATAATCCATATCAATAAACAACGGCGGTACGGCTTCGTGGTATCCTAAAAATGAATTTAACAAATCGCGTGGAAATATTTCGCTTGACAAAATTTTATTTAGGCTGGAAAATGTTGTTGCATTTTTCACATGTGGTAAATCCAACAGTGAAGGATAACGCCACCGATACATGTTACAAATACATTTTGTTGCCCGTCCTTGGTAATTTAACAATATAGGCTGGACACCTTTTCGTAGTAACACTTGAAATAAACTTTCTTCCAGCCACGTACGTTCTTTCACTCCAGGGTCCATAACAACTGGCGACAACTGCAAATGGTCCCCAACCAAAACAATTCGAGATGGGTTGTAAGATAAAAATGGCAATGCTTCCGGCTGCGTGATTTTAGCGGCCTCTTCGACAATAACAGTATCGAATTCCCATTTCATTGAAAAACGGCGGGTTGCACAGCCTGTACACGTCATGCATACTATGTCAGCGTTGACGAGGTCTTCCCGATAGACTTTGTTATATTTACCGCCAAGTCGAACAATATTTGGGGACCACATACTGTCAATATCAGCTTCATTTAAAGTATCATACAATTCTGAAACTGCCTCATATAATTGATCCAAGGCGCGATTGCTATGCGAAACTATTAACATACGTTGTTTCCTGGAACGACATAGATTATATGCTAGCACATTAACAATTTCAACTACCGTGTCAGTTTTCCCCGTCCCTGGTGGTCCTATAAGTATTGTTACTTTTCGAAACAACGATGACCATATTGCGGCTCTTTGTGCGGGATATAACGTCCGTCTGTCGCCAATGCTTCTTTGGTTAGCCTCTTTAATTTCCATCAACACTGATTTATCAGGATGTATCCATGTTGAACGTCTAATATTAAATGTGACAAAATTAACAATTTCTTTATTTGATAATGTTCTGGATCCAGTTGCAACATTTGTTACAGTTGTGGAATTGCGGTTTTGATTAAAATAATCCAATCCTTCTTGAATTTGCTGTGCCGTAGCACCAAGAACATTGCTATTACAAACAACTTTGTATTCCGTTTCAGACACATTGGTATCATTGGACTGATGTTGTATTATTCCATTTGGAATATCCGTTTCGATACTTTTTAATGCATCTAAAGCATTGCTTTCTCGGCTCCCCAACAACGTAATTAACCATGATGGAACTTTTGGCCACACCTTGGATTTTGGTGGAGGTGTCCCAAGCCGATCATCAACATGTACCGGTTTTCGCGATGTTGAGTATGTATTCGGGGCAACAATACTTTCGATCACTGCCAAAACTGAACTGTATCCACCAAATTTCGGATTGGTCATATAAATTCCGCTAGGAACCAAATTTATCTCTCCAGCTTTTGTTTTGAAGTCGTACCACTTATAAAATTCTTCATTTACTTCAACAGTGGCTATAATTGCGGGGGGGCTGTTGCCTTTATTTGGTAGTGCTTTCGCGCGTTGAAACCAACAACCCCTGAAATAGAAATTTTCGTCAGAAAAAGTATTCCACAATAAAAATAAGTGGCGGCTTACATTATTAACATGACTGTTTTTCCCAGAATTGTTACCTCTATTTTCATTATCAATTTCATCGGCTGTCCATGCAGATCCATTACTAACTTCTTCATCAAAGTTATTGTCGCAATTATCGTTCCAACTATGCGCCATTTTCTTCATTGCTAAACTTTTGGCGTCGTCTTCTTCGATATCTACCTCCATATTGACAGTAAAGGAAGCAGCCCCTATACGTTGCTGTGGCACATTGATGTGATGAAAATCATCTATATGTGTTGCAATTTTTATATCAACTGTGTAGCGTTTTAGTCCTTTCCCACGAAATATCGGGTGTGAAAAGTCTGGATCGAATGTCGTTACTTTAAATATATTGGTATGTTTGCCGTACATGTTTTTATCATATTCGTGGCCGTTGATAGTATTAGTCGTAGCGGCATTGCCATAATGTCTACTGCGTGTTGCATCGTTACTATTATTGTTAACATGGAAACTTTCGCGTAGGATATTATTAGTTTCTGCTAAAAAATCCATTGCCACCCTACTGCTTCCATCATTTTTAAAGCAAGAGTAATTTCTAAACAAATAATCTTCCCAGTTTATATAGCTATGACAAAGTCTTGGTAGCACTTGTACATGCCTTATATTGTTTAAAATTAAACATTGTTCATCAGGCAACGGGTCTAACACTAACATTGAACGCCTAAAATCTTTTTCCCAAAAATTATCGTTGCTTGCATTTCGAAAATTAGAATTACTTAAATTCGTTTGTAATATACCTAGACTTTGCATGCAGATTGATTGGACTGAATATTTTTCATGTAGACCCGTGCCCAAGCGAATTCGTTCCCTTTGTACTTTTAAATTTTTTTCGCATTGAATCTTACATCGTCTAAATGCATTGACGTAGCCTTTTGGTAGTGGTAAATTATTTATTAATTCATATGAACTTGATACGACGCTATCAATCATAGATAGTATTGAATTAATTTTTTCCGGAGCAAAATGATGCCCATTAACAATGGGTGGAATACCGGTACTATCAATAGCCATGGCACAGTAAGCTGCGAGTAAATGTGCATGCCCATTTAACAGCACATTTTCAACTGTCCGTGGAACGCTTTCTCCTGCTGCAACACCAAATGCATCAACTATAGTTGTACAAGAACCTTGCCAGTTTATTGAAGTTTGTTTTGAAATCATTGTATTAAAAAATTCTATCCTATCAACAACGAACCATAAAGCGTTAGTGTGTTTAATATTATTATTATCATTGTGTGTTTGTTGCTCCTCTAAGAGTGTTTGGGTGCTGGTGCTTGATGGTTTACTGTTTATTATTTCACCGCTATCTAATGTGTCCAACAGTTGTTTTGTGCCACTTTCTAATATATATAGCAATGTTTCAAAATTTATATGGCTCCCACCGTGTACTTCCAAGAAGTCTATAATAGGTTTTAACGAAAATGGTGATATGCCTTCCATTGGTATTGTCCCACGTTTTATCTGATGATTCAATAAAGCAAAAACAACATCGCATACCATAATGGTTGCAGAAGTTGGTACTGGAAAATGGGCAACTAACTTTCCTAATAATGGGAGCGCAACATAGATGAGTGTATTTTCGGTTTCATATTTACAAAGTCTATTATATCGGTGTTCGTTCAGTTGTGCACCGAAAATTTGATAATAAATTTCTTCAACTAGCTTCAAGTGGTGTTGGGGTGCTGGTGGCGAGATGTAGTTATTCATGGTGTGCGGGTGTTAATAACAGTTCGCTCTATGTTTATGTGCAGTCTATTTCGTGGGTGAATCTATGTATGTATATATGTTTTATCAACTTTTTGACGTTTTGTGAGTTAGAGTGTGTGTGTGGGTGATGATCAATTTTTTTGTTTAAGGGAAGAGAATTGAAGAAGTCTTCTTCTTTCTATTATTATTATATATAATAATTTAAATTTCTTCTATCTACTAATACTTATAATAATTATTTTTTTTTATTAATATTAATTTATTATTAATTTTTAATAATAAAAAAATAAAATAATAATAAGTAGTACAGTATAGTATGAATAATTATTACTATAATATATAATACAACATCATCATTTATAATAATATTTGGTATGAATTATTACGTTATGTTCTATCACAACATGATGATATTGTAAAATATAAAATATACCATATTGTTTTCATATTGTTATTTTCAAAACTTTCTTATCTTGATTTTCTTCCTCTTGTCGCTTTGCGCCATGGTTTCGCAGTTCATTTATAATTTGTTGTTTTAACATGCTTGTATTTACGTAAGCAAAATCTAACGGGGTGCTACCATCTGAGTTTCTTGCATTGATAATGTTTGCTGTGCATTTCTTATGGTTCACTAACAATTTAACTGTTTCTAAAGTATTTTTATTGTAATATGCAGCATAATGAACAACATTTCTGCCTCTGGGAGCTGTATTTTTATCATTACCACTATTCCCTTCACGAACAATGGAAAGGTCAACACCTTCTTGTTGCAACAAATATTGAACAACATGAAAATGTTCATTCTTAGCTGCTATAATCAAACCAGTGTAACCATAGTATCCACCGACAGCTGCTCCCCGCTGGTTAATAAAGTCAGTAACATTGCTAAAGTTGTCGTTTTTCTTGAAATGTTCAACATAGTATCGAACCACCTCCAATAAACCTTTTTCACATGCAATTATAAATGGTGTCCCTTTTGGGTATTGGAAAGGAATATTTGCAATGTAACTCTGCAAGACTGCCTCGTGCTTTGTTTCGTTGACGAACATGTGTACTTCTAGATCACTCATATTTTCCCAATCTATAAAGAATTCTTCCGCTGAAGTATTGTTCTTTAAAACGGGCACAAGTTTCGATATTTCTGCCTCTGACAAATTGTAGAAGCGCAATGTTTTGACAGTGTTTGCACAAATTGCATCTAAATTCAAACCGCTTCCCAATTCTAGCAAGTGATGGACATATTGCTTCACGCTAATACCCATCGCTTGCGTGGCAATGTACAATGTTACAACTAAACGTAAAATAGATATAAATGAGACGCATAACGAAATTGTTAATGTTTCCGATGTGCTAAGCAATGCAAATGCTCTTTGGTCTTCAAAGCCGCATGCATCGTCTAGGCATCTAAAGTACAAAAGTAATTGTACGATTGCTTGGGGGACTGATTCAAAGCAAACTTCCACTACCGTCCGTTGCGCTTCGTATTGAATAATAAAAGTTAAAAATTGTGGATGTAACATGTTTTGAACGGGGCGGTATATCAACATTATCACATCAAATACAAGAACTAGTACTGGCGATAATAAAAATCCTACGACTCGTTTGCAATTATTTTTCCTAATTATTTTCAAATCGTTCCTAGTAAAATAATATTTAGGGATGTCGTCATAATCTTTAATTTCTAGTTGCTTTACATTTTTAATAATTGTAGATTCATTATTAGCACCACCGCTGTTATCGTAACTCCACACATATAATTCTATATCATATGTATTATCACTATCATTTACTTGGATGACATTTCCAGGCTGGTGTACATCATATCCCCAATGCGGTTTTCTAGCTTCAACCCTTTCCCCAACTTTCAAACGCGCTGGTGGGTTTTGAAACAGATCTTTTTTGAAATACAAATTTAAACCAACAATTCCAAAAATATATTGAACGAATATACAACAGAGCATTGCATAATATAAACCTTCGACCATCCCGTTATCCGATATTTCATATGCCAAAGTACCGTCCGATACAACATCAACAAAAAAAATCAATAATTTACCAAAAGCGTTTAATGACAACAATGTGGACACAATTTTAGGATTGTTTTCCTGAAAATGTTTCAATTTCATACCAACAAAGTTGACTTTATTTCCAACGAAGGCGCGTGCTAACGATACACGCCTACGGCGGCGTGGAACAGGTTGGTCAATTACTTCACCACGTCGTACTTCGGTAAGATCAATCAACGTAACCGTTGAAGATCTGTTTGTATTACTCTTCATACCTTTAGATACAAAGTAAAAATTCTGTGACTATGCCTTTATCGCTTTGTCCGCTTATCGAACATCCTTTGAAGGTAAGACAGAAATCGAAGACGATGATCGTTGGTGGTGTAGTAGTTAGAGTCGAGAAGAGT
>JACKZZ010000901.1_pt1 | contig 20377 bp, 5 predicted proteins | sample 8027871 | NCBI WGS metagenome assembly JACKZZ01 (sample SAMN15724774, study PRJNA655200) | protist metagenome | isolation source: fluorescence activated cell sorting (FACS) single amplified genomes of... | place: USA: West Boothbay Harbor, Gulf of Maine | collected 2000-07-19
TAACACTCCTCCGCGAATTATGTGATGTTGGTGTTAAACCACCACTAGAACTTGCGTGGCTATTGTTCTGAGTATGGTCATGAATCTGGCTACTATCGTCGAAATGTCCCTTGAAAGAATCCAGTGAATTGGAACCAGGCGAGCCTAGACTTCTCGTTAGAGACCTGTCCGTTAATTCGAGTGGGCCAGGCACTATACCTACGCCCCTAAGGCCGTCCTTACTCCTGCGAGGGAGGGATAGGGATGTAGACACTGACATTGGACGCTGTGCGGAGCTGGGCAGAGAGCCAGGCAGAGAGCCATCCAACGACAGACGAGTGTCAGACAAACTACTTCCACTGCCGAGTAAGCTGCCATTAAGGTTCAAATTCATACTGCTTCGTTCGTGGTAAACAGCTAGGGTAGCTTTTGTAGTCTCTAATTCATTAACTAAATGGACACTTCGGCTCGTCTCGTGACTTAGTGACTCGTTTGCTACTGCTAGTTGACGTGAGAGCTCAGCCTCACGATCACGTGCTGCTGCACGTATGCTCTCCAATTCATGAGCCATATCCTTCTCGATGTCAACTAGATCGCTACCTTTTAGACGCTGCACCGTCAGTTGGGCACTCCTCGCTTGTGAGGTGGCTTCAGCAAGGGAAATCTCTAATGTTTCAATTCGAGCCTCTTGCAATCGACATTGCTCTCCCAATCGCAAGGCGGATTCGCCATTCTGCTTAGCGACTAATTGCGCTTCCAACCGCTCCTTATCTAGAGCTGTATATCTAAGTTCTAATGAAGATAGCGATTCTTTGGTAGATTTTAATACACTTTCTAATTCAATAACCCTGGCATCACTTCCTCTCATACGCGCTACCAACTGCCGCTTCTCCAAATCAAATAATGCAGTCTTAGTTCCAAGCTCACCAGATAATCTATCAGTCTCAGAACGCAATGATTTAACAGTTATTTGCGAATTCACCAGGGCCAAACGGTTCTCTTCAGTATTCTTTGATAACTTAACCTCTGCCTCTGTAAGAGCTGAATGCAGCTCTTGGATGTGTTGGTTAGCAGCTTCTAAGAGCTCACCTCGTACAGAATTCGCTGCATTACGGTCTACTGCACCTAATTGCGGTCCAGAAGACTTAAGAGCATCATAACCTCCATCAAATTCTCTTTCAAATGTTGCAATATCAATATTAGCAGCTTCTAGTAATGCTCTATCTTGTTCTAGATTCGCCACCTCTTGCTGAAGGACCATGACATGACCACGGCTTTGCCTCTCCTGTTTAGCTAAGGCTTGCACTTGTAGCTTGAAATGATTTAATTGCATCTTTAAACTCGAGTTTTCGGTATTCTTGCGTGATATCTCTTCAACTAAACTCTTCACAGTACCAGAAGAATGCCTAGATGTAGTAGTAGCACCAGATCTATCCTCACTATCATCATCTCCATCACCATCATTGGCAACTTCATGCCGAGCTGATGATGACCGCATCGATGTATCGATGTCGCCAACGCCGCCCCCTCCATTACTCAAACCATCTAGAGCCATGAACAAGTCCTTATCCCGCTCTATGCGGTCCAATTCATCTATCTCACTCACGTCCATGATAATACCGTTTCCATGAGTCCAAACAAGGCCCAGGCGCCAAAATGTCTAAATAAAAAAGATCGCAGGTAAATCAAAATCGGAAGGGACCTCTTTTGCCACTCATTTTTCTTGTTTGTTTTTGCAATTTTTGGTTAACTTTACCAAAAATGAAGGGTATTTTAGGTGGTAATGATGATCCAGAGATGGGTTTGGAAAGTCCACTTCTAGACGAGGATTTTGGTGATGGAGAAGGAAAAGAATATCGTTCTCCATTCATGATGAAGACGAAAAAGGAATATACATCTAGCAAAGAATTTGATTCGCCTGGCGGTAGTAGTAGTATAGGAGGTGATAGCCAACACCAACATCAAAATGAAGAAGAAAGTGGTATTACGAATTGGGTAGGAGATATGGCCAGTCAATATTCAATGTGCTTGATTCTTCCCCGTCAAGATAGTAAAATGCAATTTATGAAGTACTCTGGATTTGGAATGGATGCGGTATCAACAGTGGAGAATATGATGAAAAAAATGAAAAGAGCTTCTGTTAACTTTTTGAATAAAAAAGGTGCAGATGAGGAGAATGCTAATAAAGCCATAGAAATACTGTCAGAGACGGGTAAAGAATTGATTTACCTTTTACGTAAGAAAGGGTATGAAATATTTGCTTATGATGGTTGTGATGGAACATATATCGTTCTCCTACTCACATTATCTTTAAAAACCCTCCGAATCACTTCCGAACGGCGTGGATATGGCATGAAAATCGATCCAGTTCGAGCAAGACGCATCGCAGAAAGAGGAAATAAAAAACATAATATTGGCCCTATAATTCTACGGCAAGATAAACAGAACGAATTGGAACAACACGGCGAGATTCTACATGAGCCATATCAAGAGATATACCTACCATACAGCTCCCATGTAGACGAGGACCTATATGCCAGACCATCAAATATGACTCATCCATTTGACCATACGGTTACCCTTCGTTGTTGCGAAAGGATCCTAGTGTCACCTATAATATGGGACGATGCACGAGATATCAATAAATCAGTATCTTCTGATATTGGTGGTATTATGCTAGCACAGAGTTCAATTGACAATATCCAAATGTCATCGAATCCTACCCACTACGCTTCTTCCTCTACTGAGCACCACTCCTATCGAAAAAAGAAGCATAAGTTGACTCAGATCCACTTAGCCTCTCTCATTAACTGCGGTGAGGTACTGGCATGCTTTCCTTTGCACGAGCCTTTATCTATACAATATTTGAAGGACAGGTGGCTTCCTTGGAGGTTGCCAAGTCAATTATTGATTACAAAAATTGGTCAATATTTTGGTTTTCGCATAGCTCTCTTTGTTACATTTCAATCGCATTGGATTTGGGGGTTTCTTACTCCTTCTATCTTGGGTATTGTAGTGCAAATTTTAAGGATGATTTCATCAAATAGCTCCAGCTTTTATGGATTCCCAGTATTACCTATTTTAGCTATTTTTGTAGTTGGCTGGTTTCGGTATATGTGTGAATATTGGAAGGTTCTGGAATTCGCGAATGCTGTTCGACATGGTATGGTATTCTTTGAAAAGAGGGAGTCGCCAAGATCTGAATATAGTACAGAGATTGATGGCCATCATTATGGTGGTCCAGATTCAGTAACTGGTAAGCATATTCATTTTTTCCCCGTCCTCGAACGGCAGCGGCGAAGTAAAATTAGCAAGATCATTGTAATATTTGCTCTTTTGGTTGTTCTAAGTCTAGTATTCATGACTTATTTATTCAGATCGAGATATCTGTTTCCTTACTATGGAGAAGCAACTGCTCAGAATATTACAGCTGGTATCAACGCATTGCAGGTGCTTATTGGTAATATTCTAATCGATAGACTAGTCTCAAATTTATGTCGCTACGAAAACCACCGAACAGACACGGAATTCTTCGATAGTTATATTTCGAAGGTGTTTTTGTTTCTATTTGTTAACAGTTATTCTTCCTTTCTATACATGGCTTTTATCGCAGGGTCTATGCCTATACCAGCAGGGGCGCCTGATGGTTCTATCGGTGAGTGTGGAGCTGACAATTGCATGACTCCTTTAACAACACTAGTTGTTGCTGTATTCTCAACCAGAGTCGCTGAAAGTATATTATATTGGTCATATCAACGATATTTCTCATCTCGCGATGCCGATGAGCAATGTCTTAGGGCTAATGGACAATTCACTAGACCAGAATACGAATTATTTATGGAATATATGGATCCCGCCAAAACTGTCACTCAGATGTCTACTGATGCATGCCTACTCGCAGGTTATGTGTGTATGTTCATATGTGCACTCCCAATTGTCCCACTTCTGTGCAGTTTTTGCTTTTTAGTAGACCAGAGCCTTCTACGATACAATTTGCTTCATGTGATACAAAGACCAATGCGCATCGATGCCGAAGATATTGGGTACTCGCAGGACGTACTACACATCCTCGGTTGGATTGCCCTCCCTGTGAACGCGGGCCTTTTCCTTTTCACCTCACCGCCTGATATTGATCGATTACCTCTATCTCTTTCAGATAAACTGTGGATTTTCATTATATTCTGTACATTAGGTGCGATGGTTATTGTTTGGTTTAGTCAAATGTCAAATAAGACAGCTCGGCATATCATACAAGCTAAAAGAAATGAATATTTTAAGGAAAAATTAGTGGATTTAGTCCCTGATAAAGCTGCTGCTGGCCACGGTAGTGACGAAAATGATGCAGTATTAAATGCTCCAATCGAACTGAAAGCATACCCATCAAAGGCTATGACGTACGACTGCGGTCCGGGACATGGAATGTTTTTACATGATGATGATGATGATGAAAATGATGTTCTTCTTGGTGGTGGTGATGACAAAACAGGTGAGATATTAGGAAGCCCAGACCCTTACACTTTATAAAAAAATGTCTGTGTACAGTACGGTAAATATTTTTGTGTGTTTTTTATGTTTTGCTGTAATAAAATGGGAATATAATTGTAAGAACTTAAATAAACATATTCTGTTGTATTGTTGTTGTTTTGATTTTATTATTCTTTTCCAGCGCCGTTTGCTTCAATAACATCGTCATTTGGGTCTGCAACTCCAAATGTCTCTGAGAGGCCCCGCATACGAAAAACCGTAGAGGGATCGATAGCAGTACCATCTTCCTTTAAAACAAGTCCTAATTTCGACCGAATTAAGATCTTTAAAACATTCTGAGCTTTATTAATACCAATGAGCGCATCATTCATAGCTCTCATATCAGCACCATCACTCCCAGCTGTTGACCATTGATCTTGTTCTCTCGCTTTCATCAATGTTGGTGCAAAGATATTTGCGAGACTCTGGACAGTTATTTTGTTTTCCTCTTCTTTCTCAGCAACATCTTTAAACATTTGCAACACAAATTTCAGTGTTTCCATATGTGCTCTTGGCATATCATTAAGAATCATTGTAATAGCTTCGAGTAAAACATGCTCTTCTGTAGCAGTAGCTGCTGGCAACTGCATGAGTAAACCGTACGCTTTATAGGTTATTACAGGCTCCGGTAAATCTCGCAATGAAGCCTTGAACATTTGAGCAGCGATGAGGGGACATCGAATGGTTACAATACACACTCGACTGAATTCTCCTTCACCCTTCCCTTTCTTGCTGCTATCACTACTACAACTAGGCGCGGCGATATGGCTCATATACCTCACAAATTTATCTTCTGAATACTCTTTATCTTCTGCGGTGTAGTCTTCAGGAGCAAGAAAGGTAATAAGCTCACTAGCATGCATCTCAACACGAGCTAGGGCCATTTGAAGTAATTCATTATTACCAGGTTTACGGAAAATACCTTCATTCGTGATTCCGAATTTCCTTATGAAGGAAGCGCATCGTGCGACTATTTCAGGACAATGCAATTCTTCATGATAAACTTTATCCAAAGCTTGTAGTCCTTGTCTGTATTTGATATTCTTATTCTGATCATCAACTACATGGAACGGTACAGGAAAGGTTAAGTGGGCTGGATTAATGATAGCCTGGATATCTGCAATGTCCGTAAAAAATTGCAATTTCTTGAACAACTTAGAACTAAAAGATAACCTCATATATTCGAACCACCACCGCAATCCACTATTAGGATGTACTACATAGACATTCTTCAGATTCTTCTTATGATCACGTGTCAATCTTGAATAACCCTTATTTAACATACTACGATTTCCAAATACTGTAATAATCTCGGAGTGGACATAAATAATATTGTATTCCTTTGTCCTTAATGGTTCAACCATCTTCACAAACAAATAGTATGCCTTTTTCAATATATCAGCTTCTGAGAGATTATAACGTTTAGGGGACAATGCATCAAGTGCTAAGCTCGGCATCACCACTATTGTTGGTACATTGGACTGATCAGCCCGAATCTGGACACACCTGATGGTTTCCAGAACATCAAGGTCAGCCTCGTTAGCCCCTTGCAAGACTTTCTCGTATTTTTCTTCCGACATTCGAGAAGATAACCCTGTTAAAGACAGCCGGGTATACAGGCCACGACGAGGACCCTCGGTCGACGGAAACCGCGGCTCCCTGGGGCTACAGGTGGAGAAATTTTGGAAAATCCTTTGAGCAAAAAAGGAGGTATGGAGGGGCTAAAGTTCACCCAAGCTCGCAAGCAGGTGGCTTTGGCAGTTGAGAAAGAGCTCGATGCCTTGAAGAAGGAGAATAAGAGTGTTCTAGTCCGATTGAGTGGTGGAAATCTACGAGTTTTGCTCCAGCTCAGCGTATTACCAAGCGTATCTATTTTCTTATATGTTGTCAGTATTTGGGGCCGATGGAGGTGGTTGGATGCACCATCTTCCTCCTCATTTTCCGACATCTACGGCTTACTTTTGACTGTAGTCTTACTCAGTTTGTGCGTAGCTGGAAATGCATTTATTATTAATCGAATGCAGGTAGTTGAACAAAAAGAGGCTGCAACAGAGGTGAAGAATATCATCGATGATTTTATAAAGGATACTTCTACCTCATCTGCACCTCTCCCTACGACAGGGTTAAGAGAAGTAGCTGATGGATCAGGAAACAAACCTACCAAAACAAAACCCAAACCACCACCACTACCACTACCACAGGAAGAAGGCAGTAGTATGAATACGGGTGCGGGTGCGGGTGCAGGTGTGAATACGAATAAAAGTCCTGTAAAACTGGCAACCATTGATTCAGGTAACCTTCACATGTCAATAGCTACTACTTATCGCAGTGGGACGTGGCAGCGAGTACCGTCCCTACTGCTAGCAGAGGGCGACATTATTGCACTCATGGCTGGGGACTTGGTGCCTGGACGGGTTCAGGAGTTGACAGCTCCTGGTGCGGCTACTAAACAACCTTCTATTTATCCGCAAGCACCTAACCCAAGTGGAGAATCCGGAATAAATAGGACCGAAACGCTCTCTGGAGGTTACGAAGCAGGCCCTTCCAAATCCCAATCTTCCGCTTCGTTTGTACCAGAGCTAGGTATGATTCTAAATTCAGGCGATAAAGTCCCACTATTGCGTGGTGGTCGACAAAACAGTGCTCCAGGCCAACCTGCTTATAATAGACACCGCTTAGTACCTAACACCAGTGCCGAGCTCCTTATTCTTTCGGGTGATGTTCGATGTTTCAAAGTCCTGGAGCCAACTATAGGTGTCTTCGTCAAAAGCGCATTGCGGCCTCCTAAAGCCATTGAAGCCTTCTCAAAAGCCGAAGGAGCCGTGTTTCCTATCGCCATTGCTGATACTACGGGCGCTCAACCTAACCCTGGAAAGGCATCACTGTTGAGACAGATCGTAGGCGCGATGCTGGCAGAGTCATTGAAGTGGACTTTATATAGTATATTGATATCCCTTGCCTTGTTTATAAGTAGAAAGGGTTTCTGGAGCCATATTGTCAATTTATTCGCTAATTTTGACGAAGGAAATGCTAGCACTGATGAGTTAATCGAGATTTCTTCTAATAACTTCTGGGCTATCTTCGCCGTCCCCTCCACTGCTACCCTACTTTCTATTGCAGAATACATTGCTACCTTGATTCTATGTCTTTGCCCAATTGTAGGTCCATTTATCTACTATTTCTCTGAAGTCGTATCTATTGCCCATATCTTAACCAATACTGAGGCTATGCTCGAGGGAGACTTTGAAGAGGAAGTTCAGTCACGAGAGGTGGAGGCCGATGGTGATGCTCCTGCTGCTGGTGCTTGTGCTAGTGGTGTGGGTGTTGGGGGCGAAGAGAAAGGTGAGGTAAGTGATGAAGCTGAAAGCACCAATGGAAGCTCAAAATTAGAACACTTGCGTTCATTGAATTCCGCCAACGCCCTGAGAGGGAGAGCTTCAAGCCTAAATAACACTGACACAACCATGACTTGGCAGACTGATCCAGGTGGAAGTTATGAAGATCACAAAGAGAAGGAATTTGATGCTGATGGCGATGGTGAATTTACAGATGAAAACTTAGAAGTCCGCTTGAGTACATTCGCGAAACATACTAGAGCACGTGTAAAGGTTGGCAGGTGGTTGCAATATGCACGAAAAGTAGCTGCAGCTCGACTGGGTGTGTCATGGGGCAATGATAACGATAGTAGTACAGCGACAGGAGCAACGACTATAAGTGGTGATGGTAAAATAGAGCCAACCTACCCCTCTATGTCAGTGCCTTCTTCTTTGGAGACACTAGCGAATAAAATGACCCTCAAAACGGATTCCAGTCAAACAGGAAAAGGACAAGAACCCATGACTAATAAAGACCAAATCGACATGGAGAAAAAGAGGAAACCCCCTTTTCTGCCCATACCGCACTCCCGCAAGCGTATCGTAGAGGTTCTTGGATCGATTACCAGAGCTTGTTTTATCGACGACGACCTGATCTGTGAAGATTACAGTGTGGTGGAGGAGATCTTCCTCCTTAACTCGACCTCTGGAATTGGTGGGGCTGAAGCATCTCCTCCTCAATCTACAACTGACAGAGGCGACTCTGCTGGTGCTGATGGACAATCTACGAGTACCTTTACTGTGTTGGATCTTCATGCTAACCCACAGGCGAGCGGAACTCGCTTTGAAAACCCGCAATGGTTTTTTCATCTTCCCTCCTTAAAGCCTATTGGTCTTGCTGCGATGCTTACTTACTCCACCCCACCCCCCCCACCATCACCTCTTCAGGCTGGTTGTAGCGCTATATATACATCTCTAGTTTCTCACGTACGGCGGACAATGCCTTCAGAATGTTTGAGAGATCTTGCCGAAGAAATCGGATTTCAGCCGGAAGACGTGTCTGGGTTTACTAGATTGATGGAGATGAACGTTCTGGCACCGTGCTTGGAACAATCTCGTCTACAAGAGAACGAGCATGCCTGGGGCCAGGAGGAGTTTCGACGAAGGGGCACCCTAGTGCCTGAGGTAAGAGGTGCCGTAGTCACGGACCCTAGAGGCGGTTCCATGCAGCTAATGTCACATGGAAATCCGGCATTACTACTCGACTACTGTCCAGAATACTGGGATGGTAAGAGTATGACTCCCTTCACTGAGGAAGTCCGAAATGAAGTGCTTCAAGTTTATAATCGTTGGGCTTTAGAGGACTTTGACGTTGTTGCGTTCGGGTATGCTCCTGTACCTATGCACATGCACCCTATCATCCATAATGCACTTCCACTGCCACCACCGGGCCAGGGCCAGGGTCAGGGTCAAGTCCAAAAGCCAGTGGCATTGAACACAGCGGCTGGTACAGATCCCACTTCTCAGCCCAATTTATCTACTACTGCAAACGTCAACAATTTGAGTCTTAGTCTATTCTTCGTAGATCCATGCACGCAAGACGAGCTTATGCCAACAAATAAGCCATCGAATGCAAAGTCCCAGAATATTGTGGAAAAAGAAATTCGTATAGATTCACTGCGTGAAGAAGAGGCGCGCAGAGAGGCTCGATATGAGAAGGACAGGGCTATTGAGAAGAAAATTGAACGTGGGCGCCGAAAAGGAGGAAAAGAGGGTCGCGGTCGCGCAAGATCCCAGAATAATCGTAGCAAATCACGCCGAAGATCTACCTCTCGTCGGCGTCGTAGGAGTATGGATGCTAGTGATGGTGGTGGCATTGGTGATGGTGATGATGACGATGATGAGGACGATGATGAGGATGGTGGTGAACTGGTAAAGGGGGTTAGGGGTGCTGAAGCTGTTAAGGGGGATTCACTGGAGAGAGAGAGAGAGAGGGACAGGGACAGGGACAGGGATAGAGATAGGGATTCGAGGCCTACTCGAGAAAGGAGAGAATCGAAAGCGAAAGAAGTGCGCGAGTCGCGCAATTCAAAAGAAGATAGTAATAGTATTAATCGGCATGAAGACCCTTCTATCTCTACATCTACTACTACCGCTACCTCTCCCACCCCCTCTTCCACTTCTGACCGCAAATCAGCGAGGCGGTTATCCTCAAGAGATACTAAAGATACTAAAGATACTAGAGAACAGAGAGAGCCACCCCCATTATCTGCAATAACCACTGCTACAGAGACAACAACTACTGCTGCTGCTACTACTACTGCTACTACTACTGCTACTACTGAGGATGGAATTGAAAAGCACACCACGAAGAGCACGACTCGAGTTGCTGCTGGGGATGGGGACATGGCCCGGAGCAGTGCGGGAGGGAGTGGTGGTGACAATTCTGGCCTTCGAGAGCACAGAACAAGGGTAACAGCGGAACACGATCATACTGTACCTATACCTACTACTACTGCTGGTGACGAATTGTCGACTGGAAAGGAAAATACCCTAAGTTTGCTGGGTAGTAATGTAGTAGGGGGTCGTGAGATAGTGCCTGCTGCTGGCCGTGATGAAGCAACTACGAGTACTAGTTCTAGTTCTAGTGCTAGTACTAGTGCTACTGCTACTGCTAGTGTTGGTGCAGGTGCGGAAGGTAAATTAAAACCCGGTAGTCACGAGTGTGTAGTAGCAGTAGGACCATCCCACCGTGTTCTAACCGAAGCGGAAGGGACCCCCGCGACCCTCGCTCCTCTTCCTCTTGAGATTCCATACACCTCTGTTGGATTACAGGTGCAGGAGCAGGAACAGGAACAGGAACAGGAGATGGTGATTGATGAGGATGGCGATGGAGATGGAGATGGTTGGGAAGAGGTGGATGGTAGCAGTGGCGTGTCCGACCCGCCTACACCCGAGTCGTCCCGCTCCTCTATAGCACTAGCAAGAAGGGTTAGTAGGGGTAGGGAGAGGGAAAAGGAAGCAAAACTCAGTAGACAAACGTCACTGGGACCACAGCCTACAGTGAAGACATACAAGGCTCTCTTCCGCTCATTATCCCTACCAAATTTACCCTCAGTTCACACAGTGCAGTCACTTCAGTCGTTGGGCTCAGTAGATTCGAATTCTGTGAACTCAGAGGAAGGGACCCTCACGGAAGATTCCAACGGAAGATTCTCTGGTTCTGGGGTTGGACTAGGTTCATTTCGAATGGCGTCAGGGCTGCAGAGAGATGCGTGGGAGAGAGAAAGGGAGAGAGAGAGAGAATTGAGAGATAGTGAAGGCGAAATGTTTGTTAGTCCAGACGTCGACGTATTAGTGAAGGAATCAGCCGAGTTCGAAGCGGCTTATAGCGTACTAAGAGAGATGGATGAGTTTGATCTAGACGAAGATGGATCCTATGATGCAACTCCGCTCCCACGCGATACAAAGCGACTTATAGACAGTGATGAGACACGTAAACTGCGTCGAAAGCATGGAAGCGAAGATCGCGACACTCTCGACAGTGAGTCAACAGATAGTTCCACAGATGATATGGCGCAACTCCGACTATCGCCACTTAAAGAGGGAAATTCGTACGAGGAGGAAGAGGAGGAGGAGGAGGGGTATGTTGGTGGGCGGTCAGGCCTTGATTTTGAAGTTGAGGAGGAAGAGATGGAAGAAGAAGAAAAAGAAGAAGAAGAAGAGCAGGAGGCGTTTGGAATAGTTGAAATGCGACACACGCGCTCGCTACCTTACCACTTTGTGCAAGGTACAGCGGAGGGGAAGGAAAGTGTGGGTGACAGTAGTGATATGGTGGACTCACTTACTGTAGAGACAACGTCTTCCTCGCTGGATGTCGTGAGCTTTCCATCAGATTTTGCTCCTCGTGACGGCGAGCCTCTTAGTAGGAGTCATTCCCACGCTGCAGCATCACCATTGGGGCACTCGATCGCATCCCCTCTTTCGCCGACATTACCCCTAGAAGGGGCCGATCCCCGAGTATCTTTGGTAGGGATTGTTAGTACTGGTAAGGATGCTGATGCCATTATTAGCGGACCACCAGGGCCGGGGCCAAGACTAGGCATGGGCCCGGATTTGGTTCGAACATTCAGTGTGGACGGGTCGCGCAGCCCCCGAGGCACGACTCCTACCACCAGGAACCCGATGTATTTATCGAAACAGAACCTATTGAAGTTACAGACTGGTACTACTACTAGTAGCTGTGACGATTTGAGGACTTCAAGAGGACACAAGGGCCGCAGGGCGCTACATCTGAGCAAGGGCCTGAGAGGAGACTCATCTTATTCTAAGACTAAGCACACGTACCGCCAAGTCAACCCGCCCGCTAATCGCAAGCATAGATCCCTCGGAGCGTCTTTGTGGCCATTGATGAAACAACAGATTTTCTTGGGCATGGCCGCTTCATCAGTACCGGTGAAGTCGGAAGCCCCTCAACTCGTGGAGGACCTACACGCAGCCGGTATAAGATTTGTATACTTTTCTCCACGAAATATGCGCCGCTCTAAGCTAATTGCAGAGAAAATCGGTCTACAGACGGACTGGAACTGCGCTATCTCATTGCGGGCATTGGACTCTGAGAGTGGGCAAGAACATGATCCCCATCGATTGATCTCGAACTATGCCGATTGGGATGTCAAGGCTAGAATGCCGCATGGTATTGCGGCTATCAAGCAGCACCTGATAGATGTAGATAATGTGCCATTACTAGTATCATTATACACAGACGCAACACCGGACACTATTAAAGACATGGTGGATATTTTCCGAGATTATGGTGAGGTAGTATTAACGATAGGCTCCGGCTATAGGTCAAAGAATCACACTGTCTTTGCTGCTGCTGATGCGTCCGTCAGTGTGAATATGCTTCCTGGACATGTTGGTGGTATCCCTCTTGAGGCAGGGGCAGTGGAAAATGTATTTCCAGCGACTGCCAAAAAGGGGTTATGTAAGGCGGATATTAGGTTGAGTCAGCGCCTGATTGCCCTCGGTACGCTCCCCCTACTTCAACTACCTTCCGCAGAACACATAGGCTCATCTATCGGTATTCATACTGGCACTGGTAATGAGGGGAAGGAGAGGGAGGACTGGGACGACGAAATGCCACCTCAAGTGCGTTTGTCGGCACTATTGGAGTCCATAAGGGTGGGTCGCATCATACTACAAAACGCTCTCCAAATGGTGGCATTGCTTTGTGTCTCCGGAGTAGTGTTGGCAGGATGGGTGGTGGGTTCTACATTTTTGCCGTCATCAATGTCCGGTTTATCCGTTCCGTCCCCTCTCCTTATTGTCACAATTTCCTTATGTTATGTGCCTGTATTGGTTATATCGATGCTTTTCTCATCAGAACTACCAAGTGAAGCAATAATGGAGAAGACGCCGCGAAGGACTGCATTTGTGCGCAAACGTCGAGAAGAAGACCGATTTGTTGTTTATTTGGGCAGTCGAGCGGGTTGGGTGATTTTATGTACTCTAATCACAGGCTGGCTAGCAGCTGTCACGAGGACCACAGCTGACTCTGATGAACTGTCCTTGCGATCGACTTGTGATATTACCACTACTACTACTTCTACTAGTGGTGGTGGTAATGGTGATATGACAAGTTGTGCTGATTTGGACTTGTATAACGAAGCGTCTCGTTGGTTCGTGCATAATGCTATGGGTATGCAAGTCATTCTAGGACTCATTGCACAAGCCGCCACACTTCTTCACCGCGGACAATCACTCAACCAATTGCCCACCCCAAGAACTCACCCTGCCTTCTACGCCGCTATTGGCATTATAACCACCATTCAAACACTAGTTGTACTAGGCCAAGCATGGTTTCGAGGGGCGTTAAGTGGTTCATTTAGTGGACAGACTGGATTATGGGTCCTAGGCCTGGCTATGATACTTGGACCGCTGGGGGGACTGGCTGTTGGAGCAGCGGGGAATGCAGCAGATCTCAGCTGGCACCTGCGGTATCTGAAGTTCTTACGTTTAGAGTTTGATACCAGGCTCGGTATGCATTCGCCGCGCTAACTTTTGGGACCCCTTTTAACAAATAACATAAGACCATGCCGTGGTATATTGTAATTAGATTAGCATTTACTTCATGACGAAAGAGATGATTCTTTACTTTTCAAGTGGTTTTTATATAAATTTCATTACTTCGAAGTATAAAAAACGTAAACTATACTAACTACACATTAGAACCCACATCAGCCCTCTCAGTCATCTTATGGGCACTCTTAACTTTCTCTTTCTCTGGTTCCCGCTCTTGTTCTCTCTCTCGCTCTCTTACTGGTGCTGCTTGCTCTTGCTCTTGCTCTTGGGCATCAACAGGGTTTTGTTCTTCAATTCCCAATATGCTCTCCAAGTGACCTGCGTAAGCGCGACGATCTAATTGGGAGAGCAAGGTCACTTCCGTACCAGATAAATCATCTAGGTCACTAGGGAGGTCTCCTTTTGTATCATTGCTAAGAACCCAGGAGGTATCCTTTCCTTTTTTCTTTTACTTGAAGTATAAATCAGACTCTTTTCCCCTGACAACTCCCCAAACCTATCTAGCATTTTAGGCTCTTGGAGAGCTTGGGGCGTCATCATCAGCAGCTTCACCAGCTTGAAGCTTTGCAATGATTTTCTTTAAGCGAGTCACCTCTTCTGTTTCAGCAGATTTACTCACATTATTGGTGATTTTCTTGACGCGGGCAGCGTACGCGAGACTGGATACAGTTTCATCTGAGTTATAATCGGCAGGACTGAAATTGACAAACATCAGTGTCTTTGCCGTACCTCCCAATGAATCTTGCATAACCTGAGTGAGTTTGTTATTTCTATATGGGATAAACTTGGCTCCATCTGATAAAGCGGAAATAACATCACCAAGTGCAGAAAGAGATTTATTAATGCTCATGGCCTCTGTAAGTCGTTCTGCTTCTGCTCCTGTCTTATCTGCACGTTCACTACCTGCAAGATCAACTAAAGTTAGTTTACCAATATTAGTCTTTTTAGATGTTTTGTCATAAGATTGAATAAGAATTGAGAAAAGACTATGACTTCTTGAAGATTCAGCATTCATTTTCGTGGCACCTGTATGCCTCATTGTGTTACCGGTCATGAACATATCCATTAATTCTTCAGGTGTATTTGCATCTTTTATAACGACCCCTTGCAATTCAACCATCTTATTCGCATTGAGTTTGATTTCCAATTTAGGTGGAGATTCTTTCGTTTTGGTCTTCTTTTGATCCAGTATCCAATAAAGATCCACAAGTTGATCATTATAAAGTTCTACAAAGTATGTTTTGACAGTGACCGTACAAGTCTTTTTCTCAGAAATCAATGAGAACAATTCATTAATTGCTTTGGGCGTAAGACCTGGCATGGAAGGTGAACCAGTCATAGTAAACGTCTTACCAGAACCCGTTTGACCATAAGCGAATAAACAAACATTATAACCATCAAGACATGATTCAACAAGGCGTTTAGTATCCTCAAATACTTGGTCTTGTGTTGACTCCATATCAAAAGCAGCATCAAATTCGAACTCCTTCTCGCCACGAGACGACGTAACTCTAAGTTGTGTTTCATCAACAAAACTAACACACTGGCCACAATCACGGTCTTTCTCGTACTGGGCAAAAGGGCGGCAACGAGCGTAAACACGAATGCTCCCTTTAATGTCCTCCAATTCATTCTTATACTTCTTTCGAAGAGTTGTTTCTCTCTTGAGAGCAGTAGATGTAGTATCGAGCTCCTTTTTAGTCATCTTGAGATCAGCAGATAACGTCACAGCATCACCCGCAGCAACACGAAGGGACTCTACTTCTTTTGATAATTCTTTTAACTCCTTCGCCTTAGCACGCAGTGTCTCCAATTCCTTCTGGGTACCACCACTACTGGCAGTTTCCTTTTCAAGTTGTTTTGTAATCGACTGCAATTTACGAGAAAGATCACTGATTTCTTTTTTAGACGATGCCTCAATATCTTTGATTTGCTTTTTATATTTCTTTTCTGAAGACAATAAAGCAACTTTAGCAGCCTTTAGAGCAGATTCATCAACTTGCTTACCACCAGACGAAGTGGTGGCACCACTGAGTCGACTGCGAGTTGCTTGAGTTTCTAGGTCTTTCACCTTCCGCTGAAGCCGTCTCATTTCAACCGCATCAGCACCCATACCTTTACCATTACTCTTACTTTTATCCTCTTTTAGCGCATCCCTCAGCGCTACCTTTAATCGCTCGACTTGTTTTTCAGCATTTTGAGCACGCTTTAGAAGTGAAGCGGCTTGCTTTGCAGCTGATAACTCTTTCTTCTGAAGCTCTCTGGCAATTGCAGCAATCTTTGATGGCAATGGAGCAGTCATATCAGCTCCAACATCCGATGATTTGTCTCCAATCTCGGAAGAATCGGGAGGTTTATTATCATCATTACCATCACCATCACCAGTATTATCAGCGAATAAAGCAGCTTCAGATTCTCTAGCAGCATCACTAGCATCAATTTGATCTTGATCAAGCTCTTTGACTCTTCCCTTAAGGGCTACTATATCCTCTCTATCACCAATTTGCTTTCGATTCATATCAGCACCTTTATTTTCCGAATCGACGGGATTGTTAATTGCATTTAATTGATTCTCTTCTTCAGCAAAATTGCTAGCATCCGAGATGAGGAAATCTACTGCTTTTCTCAAACCAACAGCAGCTCGGGCTTTATCAGGGCCAGAATCTGCTTTCGAGGCGACTTTAATTGCATCTTTAAGAGGATTAACAATTTTCGGACTCTTGAGGATTTGTATAGCATCCTCTACAAAGCTTTTATACATATCAAAACATTCCACTCTCTTCTGCGATTTCCATAAAGCTGTACCTTCTGAGACCTTTTTCTTCGCTTTCACAACTAAATCATCCAGACCACTACCACTACTACCGGAATTAGCAGCAGCAGTAGCAGCCTTAGTAGCCAGGCGTGACGACTCTTCAGCATGTTCCGCTGCTGCCTCCTCTAAATGATCAATGAGCTCCTTATAAACTGAAGCCTTCTCATTGGCAATATCCAAGAGGGTTTCTAACCCCTCTGTACGGTCCATAAGTTTCGCCACCTCCTCATGGGCAGAGTCCAGAGCGGCTTTACATTCAGCAAACTCCTTGGCCTGTATTGCCTGATTTGCTTCTTCCTCTCCATTAGCCGCAGCAGCTAGATCATCAATCTCCGCCAAGTGCATATCAGCAACTTCATCACTCGCTTCCTTCAAACTCTTGGTTAGTTCTCCTATACGTTCTTCAAGTTGCTTAATTTTTACTAATTGCTCTGTTACTTTGCTAGCATTTTCATCATTACTACTTGTTGAAGCTGCAACGACAGCAGAGTAGGAGTCATTCAGTTTCTTGTGCTCCAAATTCACCTCTTTAAGTTTTCCCTGTAAAGTAGCACTATCAGCCTTTGCATCTGCTAACGCATCTTCAAGAATTTCAATATGTTGCTCTGGAGAACCTTCAAAATTTGACCCGGTTTTAAGAATATTCGAAGCAATTTCTTTCTTTGCCAATGCTTCTGGACTGACTAGAGCAGCAGCAGATTGGGCCTCCTCAAGGGATTTACTGGTTTCCTCCAAGGTCTTGGTAGTTTCAGCTAACCTTTGACTTAGAGTTTCCACTGTCTCACGCAAGCTATTCATCATCTCTACTTCCTCCTCGCTCATCTGTAGGGTCACCTTCTCTACGACCTTTTCAACAACCTCTACCTCTACCTCCGTCATTTCCCCTGCGACCATATCATCATTCTCTTGATCCACACCAGAACTCGCACTAGCAGCACGCCTCTCATTAAGACTCTTGAGCTTCAGCTGCAATTCCTCGATATGTGCTTCTGTTTCATCATGATCATGATTCAATTTCTTGTAAGAGAGATAAATAGGTTTGATAACTTCCTTTTCAGATTTTCCAGCCTCACGACTATTTTCCGCTTCGAAATCATCATTCCACGGCTTAATTTCATCTTTTATCTCCTTGAACTTTTCATCAATATCTTTCAGTTTACATTCTTCTGATATTAACTCTTTCTGCAATTTTTGTATTTCCGGGTCGAGTTTATTGGATGTAATGTTGGAACCTGCTACTGTTTCAGAGCCAGACAGAGTGCTACGTTGACTGTTCGTTCGTTCTATAGTTAACATCATCTCTTCGTTTTCCTGAGCCTGTCGTGCATGCTCTGACTCAAGAGCAGCAAAAGCGTCTCTCTCTCGCTGTAATGCTTCAGTAGTATCAGCTTCTAGGGCAGCATAAGCGTCTTTCTCATGCTGTAACGTTTCATTAGCAGTCATATTCATCTCTTTTTGTACCAGAAGCGATGCAGTTAACTCTTCCACCCTACCTTCAAGCCCAGAGATTATATCCATAGCAATTTTCATTTCTGCTGGGCTAATTGGTACAGGTTTATTTGCTACTACTTCTAATGCCGCAATTGTCTCTTTTTCATGCTCAATCTCTCTTTTCATTTCTTCTCTTTCCTGAGCAAGAGAATCCAACTCGGCCTTGTATTCGTCTCTCTCACGCTTAGTATCTTCCAGTACGCTTTCTAAACTCTTCAACTCATCATTGTGTTGTTTACGTTCTGCAAAGTTCACATCTCTTAATTCCTCTGCTTCGTTTTCTTTACTTCGCAATTCTTTTCGAATTGCATTATCATTAAATTGATTCAACTCTTTTAAGACTTCTGCATGACGAAGAGCCTTTTGCTTAAGAACATTCATTTCTTGTTCATAATACTTCTTGAGTTGTTGAACATTTGATAAATGACTTGCGTTTAATTCGAAAACATGCTTGTCATAACGAGTTTTGAGAGTTAATAAATCGGTATGTAACTCATGTATTTTCGACTCTGCGAATGTAACAGGAATCATATCCACATGCTCAATCACTTCATCTGCTATTTCAGTCGGTTTATAACGAGATGCATCTCCTTGTACAATAAAACCGGATCGAAAGACCTTATCTGCACGTTCTTTCTCATGGCTCTCTTTATCAGCATCCCTATCAGATTTACTGAATAAAAAATTCCACATAATTACGTGGTTGATAGATTAAATGTTTTATTTAGCTACCATAAGACACCTATGATAGCGAATTCAATGTTCATATATTTTTGTCTGTTTTGGAAAGGTCCCTTTATGACGGCTAGCGGCTAGTGTACCAGATTTGGTTGTTGGAAATGCTAAAATAAACCGTTCTACTTTGGAACGATGAGTGCCCCTCCGCCACCACCAAGGCGTAAAAAGGCAAGAGGTCATCCTAATCATCCTTGTTCTGAGCCTATAGTAGGTTCAGGTTTGAATGCGGCTCGTCATGCTTGGGTAACAGCAGATGGTTCAAAGGATGGTTCGCAATATGAACATAATGTACCAGATAGACTTAAGGATTTATTGTCTGCTATACCAGAGGCATCGATTGGGAAGACAGTAAATGCACGGGGAAGACTCGTATTCGATCGGTTACTTCATATCCACGGAACTTACACAGGGACTTTAGTCTCTAAGGGAAGCTTGATTATTAAACCAACAGGAGTATTCCGTGGTGATATGGAGCAAGGAAATATGGTTATCGTGGAAGGTAAGTATGTCGGTGTCCTCAAGGCGGATGAGGTGTGGCTACTATCAGGTTCACAGTTCTATGGTGATATCACTTGCAGATCCATTGTAGTTGACCCAGATTCAGTATTGGTTGGCCCTGTTAATGTTCATCCTGGTATCCCAGAGGACGTATTGAAGGCTGGAGAAGTCGGAGAGACAGAAATTGCTCAATATAAACAGGATTTATTAGGTGCCGCTGAATTAGTTCAACAGATATCGGGTATTTCACTACCACCACCTTCAAGTGTGCGACCTGTTCCACCATCAATGCCGAAAGAAGTGACTACCCCTTCACCAAGATCAGGAGTTACCGAAACGAAACAGGTTTCACCTAATGCAAATGAGGAAGGTGGGGTAGAAGCACAGACTGATGTATCAACATCTGAGGTAGTTGAATCGCAACTACCGCCATTGGAAGCTGGTGCTGGTGCTGGTGCTGGTGCTGAGGCTGGTAGTGCAAATGAAGGAGAAGGAGAAGGAGAAGTTGTGGTAAATGGAGCAGGAACAGCAGGGGCAGAAGCCAAAGCAGGAGAAGAAGACGATGGCGAAGGTAAAGTTAATGGAGAAGATGCTAAGAAGAAAGAGGAAGGAGATAGTCCAGATGGCGCAGTATCAAGCGAAACGGATGGAACTACAAGTGCAGAAGTTAAAATTGAAGATGCAGAAGGAGGAGAAGCAAAAGATCCCCCATCTGAAGAGAAAGAATCATCAGGGGAACATACTGAACCAACTCCAGCTGGAGAGGGTGCTGCCGATGCGACAGAGACAAAACCAGATGGTGTTGAGACTGAGGCTGGTGAGACAGCCAAGGTTGAAGGTGGTACTGAGGGTGGTGGTGCAAGGGTAGAGCCGACTGGGGAAGGTGCAGTGGATGGAGGTGGACGGCCATCCCAAGAAGATACAGACCCACCTG
>JACKZZ010012623.1_pt1 | contig 20373 bp, 10 predicted proteins | sample 8027871 | NCBI WGS metagenome assembly JACKZZ01 (sample SAMN15724774, study PRJNA655200) | protist metagenome | isolation source: fluorescence activated cell sorting (FACS) single amplified genomes of... | place: USA: West Boothbay Harbor, Gulf of Maine | collected 2000-07-19
GCGAAATAAAGGATCTAGTTTGATGATTCCTGCATTCATTAAATCAGTCGTCACCAAGCCTGGTACAGAACCTGCAACAGCTATGTCATTTTTGTGGTCGCATTGCTGCAAAGTAAATTTTTGTGAATTGCTGGATATTTTCCACTCTTGAAAATCTCCAGCAGAAATAGCAAAAGTGGATAGCCACATCTCTAAAATTAGAACGGCTCTTAATAGCATTATTTGCTTGACGAAAGAAGCTATCATCCTAAACAAAGTTATTTACGTTTAAGAGACTGTTATTATTCTTCCACCTATACTTGGGGCATTGTAAAAGAAAAGTGGGATATCAACATGAATATTTAAGAAGAAACAGTTTCTAAATTTATTTCCCCCGACTTCTATCTTTTATCTACCACCCTCGCTCGTACGTCGTCGGACAGCTTTCACTGACGACGTACATCATGGCTGTACACAGCAGCAGTAGTAGTAGTATACCGGTAGTGGTGTACCAGGTGTAGCTGGCTATATAATCAAGGGGGGCTATTCTCCCTTGATATAATAGCCCGGGGCTATTATATAATAATAAGAGTACGACGACGACAAACGGATGTATCGTAGCCTCTCTCCTTCTTTTTGCTCTTCTTTCTTATTTGTTTCCCCCCCGAAATGATGATGGGGCCGCCTGCTGACCAGATTTTCAAAAAGATGCGTGGAAGAAGAAAAAACAACAGTGAATGATGAATAATGAAAAGCAACAACAGCTAATAACACAGCCACACACCCTCACACCTTCTACGCACCTACGTCGTACCGTATTGATTTTTATAAATAAGTAGTCACTAGTTGTGCTCCAGTCTCACTCCTATCCAAGCGTTATTATTTTACTAATCGACAGTAGATTCCGATATCGATCCGGTATCGATTCTTTTTCTTTGAAAAGTTTTGAGTGCGTAGGTTATCGATCGACGCATATCTTCTTTTCAAGATGGAAAAGAATACAGTAGAAGGTAGTGGAGCAGAAGATAAAGCTGCTGCCACTAATAATACTAATAACACTGATAGTAAAAACAGTAGCGATGCGGAACAGAAGAACTCTGATGCTCCTGTTAAATCTTCAGCAGGTCCCACTAAATCTGCCTCTTCCAAGTCTGGAAAAAAGCCAGCCGCTAAACCTAGGTCTGGGTTGGCGGCCTTCCTTAAAGGGAAAAAAACGTCTAATTCGGGAAATAATTCGGGCGAAGATGAAATACTTGTTGTCGATAAGAAAAGTAAAAGCAATGAGAAAGTGGGGAAAACAGCAGTACCGGCGGTGGATGATGATAAAGTGGCCGATAAAGCCGATGACTCTGCCGCTGATGCTAGAGCTAGCAAGGGCATAGCAGATGGAAGTGTCGCCGCTGCCCCAACTACCTCCGCTGCGGCTACCACTGCTGCCGACTCCGCTGTTGAGAAAACGGCTGAAGATACAGCTCAGAATGACAGTAGCAATATCACTAATAGTGATGCAAGTGCTGCTGCTGCTGTTCAGGCCAGTGATACACCGCCTGTCGCAGATAGTACGGCGGCGGCGACAGGCACTGTTGAGCAAGAAGGACGAACAACAGCAGCTGCTGCTTCAGTTAGCACCACCGTCAGTGAAACGGCAGCAGAGCCAACCGCAGCGGCTGCTGCCACCGCCACAACAGCTGAGAGCGACATCACATCGAATAATTCTGATGCTGTTGTTCCTGATGCGGCTGACTCCTCTGCATCGCCCACTTCAACTGCTACTGATACTGCTCCTGCCACTGATACTAACGCACCCTCTTCCAGTAGTACTGTTACAGGTGGAAATACAAGCGAAGAAGGCGGAGGTAAGCCACCTGCTGGATCATCGGACAAGAAAAAGAAATCCAGCTTTCTAGGAAGTATGTTCGGTGGCAAGAAGAAAGACAAAGCAAAGGATAAACAAGAAGAAGGAAAAGAAGATCGGACTTCAAATGCTTCTGCTGCTGGTGCTGCTGCTGCTGGTGGTGGTTCTAGTAGCTCTGGAGATTCTGTAGCCCCTGGTGAAGCCAGTTCTTCCTCCTCCCTCACTGGTGCTGCTGCAGTTTCCACATCAGGAGATATCACTGCTGCTACTACAGAGAATAAAACAGCTGTAGCCGACACTGCCAACAGCAGCAGCAGTAGCAGCAATCTGGCCCCAGCAGAATTAGGCGGAAGCGACCCCAGAATAAGCGCCACTGATCCTTCATCTTCTATTTCTGCTAATAATGATGTCATGGATGGCAACAATAGTAGTTTTAATAGTACTAAAAAGGTAAGTGGCTTTGATAGCGGCAGTGGCACAGAAGGAGAAGGAGGAGAAGAAACAGGTACTGGTACTGATACTGGTAATATCTCGCTCTCTTCTCCTATGAAAGGTAAAGAATTCAAGAAGAGTAATCGGTACGCAAAAGGGGGCGGAGCTGATACAGACACGTCGGACACAGATGGGGGCGATTACTATGAAGGGCGCAAGCCTATGAGTCCATTTGCGAAGAGAGTGTCTTCACGTGTGAGAGAGCAGCACGAAGAAGAGGCGAGAAGAGAGGCCGCCGCCGCCGAAGCAGCCGCCGCGAAAGAAGCTGCAGCAGCAGCCCTTTCTGCGGACAGAGCCAAGCATATGTCACCGTTTGCCAAGCGAATTGCAACAAGAGTGGCAGCGCAGAACGTTGTGGAAGATGCCACACGTCGCAGTATGGAACGCCTCAGCTCGCCGGATACTTCACCGGAGCGTCAAAGGAGACAAAAAGCTGCAGTAGATGCTGACAAGCCTCAAAAGCCTCGATTTAGTAAGAATCGTAAGGCACTAAATTCGGAAACACAAGAGCAGTACAGACAAGGAAGAGGTGCACCGGTGGGTGGGTGGCCTCTCAAACCTGAGTGGACCAAAGCTCTGCTGGCTCTTCGGCTGCAATCTATATGGCGCGGTAAAGTCGTTCGCAAACGCATGCGCACACGGAAAACGGCTGCTGCTTCTGTGCAAAACTTTTTCCGGACGGCAAAGGCAAGGGTGGAAGCTAAATTCTCGGTGCATGCAGCAGTGCGGCGGAAAGCAGCAGATGAGGAAAGAGCACGTCGCTTGAGAGATATTCGTAATAAAGAGAGAGAGCTGGAGCTGTTACGTACCATGCCTCCTGAGCAGTATGCGGAGTATGATAAGCTTCGAGCTAACAGATCCGCAGGCAAGATTCAGCGTATGTGGAGAGATAAGAGTAATGACAGGCTGCTGCAGGGCGGAGAAGATACGCAGACGGGGCAAAACAGACAAGGGGCAGATGCTTTCAAGTTCGCGTCGAAGAACAAAATATCAGAAGAGAGAGATAGCGTTTTGCGAGAGAAGAAAGCGATGCATACGCGCAAACTGAACAAAGAGAATGAGTTTAACGAGCAAGTGCACAAGCTGCTCAGCCACATGGACAGAGATATATTGAACATACAAAGTATAGCGGCACCCGCGATTGCGAAGTCTGCCACAGCTGGTGGTAACCTTCCTTTTTTCGAAGATTGGTGTCCCGAAAGCGATGCGATGGGCTTGGCCCTCTTGCACTCCAAGATAAAAGACAAAGCGATTATTCGCTCCAAGGGCAAACGAGAAGCCGTGAAAAAGATGGGATTTGGTGCCCCTTCACAGCCGTACGGACATACGAGGAATAATAATCCTTCGTATGGTACTGCTGCTTCAGCGGCTAATAGTAGTAATGGTAGTAATAATAGGAACGATTCTCGAGTCAAGTTTCAAGAGCTTCAAGATGCAAAGATGCGTGCGAATATTCTGCTTGAGGAATACCACAAGTCTCGAGAGTATATGGAGCGTCGCAAAGCGCAGCGCTATCGCGTGTTGGGCAATGTGGAGTCCCTGAAGAATATGTTGGCGGCTCCGCTTTATTTGGAGCAAGGACGAGAAGCGGTGCGCAAGATGCGAGATATTAGTGCCAGTGGGGGAGGCATTGCAGCGAGTAGTGGTACTGGTAACAGTAGCAGACCCTCCACTGCCACAGCAAGACCGCCCCCTTCGCGCCCACCGTTGAAAAACAACCCTAATTCTCCCACCAAACAAAAGTCTTTCCATAGCAATAGTACGAATACTGACAGTGATTCTGCTTCTGCTTTTTCTTCGGTGGGTCTCCGCACTGCTCAAAAATGGCTAGACGTCTACTCTCACTTATCCACCACTGCTGATAACGTGTACACGAGTAGTAGGGGCGCCACCCACCATGACGGTAAAAAGATACTGCCTGGTGAGTGGGAACAGACGGCCAAATTGCTGGAATCTGAAAAACGACTGCAAGAAGACACTTTCACAGCCAACGGAGGTGCCGAGGGAGGTGCAAGTGCAAGCGGTAGAAACAACGCAGCTGGCAGTGGCTCCCGTCGTATAGACAAAGACGCGAAAAAACTCGTCGAAGCTGCTCAGCTGCACGCACATACCATGCAAGCTGTTACCGACAAAAATCATTGGAGTGTGGTCACGTTGCCTCTGACAACGGCAACTCCGGGCCACAACCCTGCTTCTGCCTCTGCTCCCACTACAGCTACTAATGCAGGCAAAACGGGCTCGGCCACGGCCAAGACTGTACCGCTACAAGAGGGTTTGAACGAAGCCAAGATCTTTCGACCTCTTGTGGCTGAGTGGGCTTCTGGTTCAGACGTGGAAGAATCTTTGTACTGGGTGTCGTATTGCTGCCAAGAGCCTAAAATACAGCTCTCGGATGCTGCTGCTGCAAATAATGATGAAAACGATGCAAAAAATCGGTCGAATGCTGCAGGGCCTACTAAGGAAGATGTGGAAGAAGTCAAGCGGCGGCAAAAGACGCGCAACGACGAGCTGCTGCGCAGAGTGGCCGCCGAGTCTCTTCTCGTGTCACGACGTGCCTCGGATGCCATGGTCAGTGTGGAGAAAGAGCGGCAAAAGGAAATGAGGCTTGCAAAGCACCACTTAAATGAGTTATTGGCACAAGCTCGAGCCTCGGCTGCAAAGGAGCTGCAAAAGCAACTGGGACACGAAAAGCACATGCGCATGATGATGGCTGCCATAAAGATGCAGAAGCTGTTTCGTGGTCGACAGGCGCGTAAGAGAGCGGAAGCTTTAGCTGCACAGCGCCGTGTGCAGAGAGCACTGGATAACTTGCTATTCGAACTGGCGGGTGGTGGTGGTGGCAGTACTGCCGCTGCAGGAGGAGGAGCCTTGGGGCTGGGAGCCGCTGGCGGTGGAAGTGCGGCTGCCAAGGCTCTTTTTAGTGCTGTGAATCTGAATCGCGGAGGAGGAGGGGGGCCACTGCCGCCCCCGGCTCCAGCTTTAGTTGGTCTGAGTTCTCTTCGACCTCCACTCAACAAGCAGCACACCGCTCCCGCACCTCCTTCTCCTTCTCCTTCTCCTTCTCTTGCTTATTCGAAAGGAGAAAGAGGCTACGGACAGGAACGGGAACGTAGCGCAAGTCCTGCGGGCCGTGTGACTTTACAACCTCAGTCTGTTATTAAACATGGAGCGTGGGGTGCTATTGACCCTAACCTTCGTATGAGTGGGGGACTAGATCCCTACCATGCGGCCCCTTCATCTCCCAGTCGCCAAATGAGATCGCCGGCAGCTCGCAAGGTAAATGACTTTCTGGACAATCAGCCCGCTGCAGCAGGCGGAGGGGGAATTTTGCGAGCAGAAGCATCAGCGCATACACGTAATCCACTTTCGACAGCCAAGGTACTGTTCAATTCCGTGCAGAGGCCGGCTGCACCCCCGAGCAGCCCTCCAACAGAGGGAAAATTCAACAGACACAACCAGTTCGCACCTGGAGCCAATTCTATTCCATCCGGAAACCAGTTGACTCGATCCGATGAGCAGCCGTTCTCACCGAACGCTCATAATTTGGCCGCAGATCGTTCGGGCTTGTTAAGTGAGGCATCATCTATTATTTATGATGCAGACGGTGCTGGTAGAGGAGGTGACGGGTTTATATCTCCCCCCAGTCAGAGCCACAGTACCGCAGGTGCAAATAGCTTTTTTAATAATAAAACCCGCGAAACTGGGGGCACGGCTAGTGGGGCTGATATCAGTATGAATCTTTCCCACAGCCACAGCCCTCGCGGCTTGACCACTGCTACGGCTGGCGGTGGTAGCAGTGGCGGTAACGTACGTGCCCCGCCCTCGGTTGGACGTGGGGGCCTCACGTTGAGTAGTCCAGTGAAAGAAGAAAATTCTGAAGACGATTTATTTGGCACACTAACTTCTCACTACGAAACTACTGGTTTCGACAGTCCGCACAGCCATTCTCCGAACAGGAAGCGGGGGGCTTCTGCGAGTGGACTAGCCAGCAGCATAGAAGTTTCGCCTCGAAGTGGTGGTGGGAATAAAAGCAGTCACAAAAAGACTGTCACACTACAGCAACATGAAGTGCAGCCCACACCGCTACTTGGTGCCAGCATGGAGTCGTACGATCCAATGGACCCCGTAGGACGCTTGGTGTCACCTACTAGTACACACGCGGGTGCTCCAGGAGGTTCGCCTATAAGAAAACCGCCTGTGAGTGCGTTACAGAATGCAGCTGTTCAGTCGCACAGCACTGATGTTCGTGCGAATTGTAAAGGAGCCTTTGCGGAGGTAGATCGACGGTACGCAGACATGCAGCTTACACTGGGTACTTTTGCGGAATCGGCACTGACAGCAGACCCCACAAACTTTTCAAGAGTAAGCGGTGTTTTTAGTTTCTCATTGTATTTCGGTATTTTATTTGGTAGTGCATCAATTCTCAAGCCTGAACTCAATTCGAAATGTCTTTCACGTGCACTTAATTTTTTCTGTTTCACCGCTTAACTTATCCAATCCTATCTTCTGTTTCAACCTTCATCCCTTTAATTGATGCTTCCTATTAACAATACACAGGATGCCGCCAATGAGTTTTTGTGCGACTTGTCAAAGCACGTCGGAGCCGCTCCACTATTGTCATGGCTTCAGAAATACAGAGACACTGTTGAGGACGAGCGGTCTGCAGGAGGATGCGTTGCTTCGTCGATGCAACTAGTGGCAGGTGAACTCACGGTGAACAAGGCGGCGCTACTGCTATGCGAGCTGTGTAATGTGCTGGGAATAGACCCACAAGTACCTGAAGTGGCATACGGTATGGTGAGCATGTGCATTCTTCTACGATTGCTGGGCGCTGCTCCGGATGAATCATCAGGATGCGTGAAAATCCACGAAATCAGCTTTCTGTTAGAAGATGCGTGGCTGCTCAATGAAGTGCGCAGTGGAGATGTGCTGGATCTCGCTTCTGGCGAAGGGGTCTCCAAAAAGGTGATGTTTTGCTGGCAGGTGGCCGGGCTCCGGTTTGGAATACTGCAGCTGAGCGCTCGCCGGGGTGCGGGCAGTAACCCTCGAAAGGTACTGGACCAGGCCATTGCCGCAGTGGTGAACGTACATGATGGTGGTCTGGTACACCTCACACTCAAGCAGCTGTGCAGTGTGATTGACTTGTTGCACTCTGACAGTTTGAGCTCAAACGGCAGTAGTAGCAGCAGTCATGTGCATGCGATGGGCAAGACAGAGCAGATATTATTCGCGCTATCTCTTGTGAAGCTGTGCGGCTGGACAGACGATGGACTGCTCAACGCCGATGCCTTTGTTGGCAAACCAGTCGTTGACTCTGCCTCTCTCGCCACTGTATTATGTTCCGTGTGCTCGTTCCGCACGCTGCAGAAGAGGTTGCATTCTTGGTTCAGAGCTGTGCCCGCAATGATCATCAGCTTTTTGCAGCTGTTTGAGGATATGGGCCTCAGTCAGCCTTCTGTGGAGCAGTTCTGTGCGGTTTGCAAGTTGCCAGAGAGTACACTGCCTGTAACCATGACTGAGAGCTTGATGCTGGCGCACTTGATGAGCAGAAGACCTAGCACTGCCGGCAACAGCATGGTCGCTATGCCGCACGTAGAGCTAGGTCTCCTGAGCGGCATCAAACGTGGCAACTTTCTCAGCGCCGCCATGTAATTATTTAATCGATCAATTGATTGATTAACTGACAATATGGTACTAAGCCTAGTAATAGTACATAAAGTCAACATGTCCTTGCAATATATATGTATGATATTGTAATATTTAAAATACGATATATTTGAACATTGATAGATTTTTCTGTTTGTTATTAGGTGGCAGTTCTTCCAACTTTTTTCTGCTGCAGGCCGTTTTTCCTGCGGCCGCATGCGATGCCGCCGTCGCACGTTCGTGTACGTGGTTAGGCACGTCTGTTTTGACCACACCACTTCTAGAAAGACAACACAACACACACAAACACAAACACACACGCACTGAACAGACAGTAATAACTTTACTGCTGCACGCAGATACCAAAATGTTCGAAAAGTTCAACTTCACTCTTCACGTAGAAAACTTCGATATGCACCATACTGTACTTGAGAGGGCCCTATTCTGATAGAGTCGTTTTCAGTCAAAAGTGTAATGAATTTCAATGTAATTTGTTGTTAAGCATAAGTTCTTCCATTACGACAAGTTACAAGGTAATACTATTTTGCATATCAAGTACTGTTACCATATCGAACAATGAAGCACCAGTACCAGTGCTAGTAGAAGTAGTAGCATGTATAGCGATGCAGTTGAGAACCCTGCACGAATACTGCACAATAAGTAGATACACAGATACATGAGCACATCAATTATATGAGCTAACTTTTTCTACCATCTGCATAGCTACACGACAGGACTATTGCTAACTTCTGCAACAAGGCGTAGCAGAAAGTCCTTTTTCTTGCATCGTACTGCAGCCTGTAAGTTAATCGCACCAGTATAATTATCTAGCTTACTACTTCACTAGTTCCAGCAACTGAGCACAGCCCTTCTTACTGCTGCTCCTGTACACCTCAGGGCTCTTAGACATGAGCGAGTGAATATCAGCCTTTACCTGCTGTCTTGAGCTCTCCATTAAAGTTAGCATGAGTGTGGTGTGCGAGCGCTCACAGCTCATCATCTGCTCTATTATATGTGCAGATACATCAGTGATATTCGTACACTTAACAGCAGCAGTTTTGCTGCTGCTACTTACACTATTGCAGACAGAGAGTAAAGACGCGGCTCCATGTTCATGATACTCGGCTTTGCTGTTGCTATCTTCACTGCTATCACCAGCAGTACCGGTGGTACTGCTGCTGTTACTACCACTATTCAAGTAGAGAATCACGCTCAAAAGCAGCGCAGCGTGTGTTTCTTCCAGAGTACCTCCCGAAAGAGCGTCTCTCAGAGAAAGTTTGTGCTTCCAGATCATGCCAATCGACTATATACAAGATAATCGCGAGTTAGTGAGTCAGTCGTAATTGAAAAAGAGAAGGGAGTGAAGTGAAGTGAAGGGGAGGCCAGCACAATATAGACATTGAAAAGAAAGATAGAGTTAATAAAAAAGAAGAATTACATGGTGATACAAACAGGAGACAGCATAATTACACAAAGATATGGTAATACTGTAGTATATGTAGAAGACTTATAAATAGACAACGTAAAGAAGATAAAACATCTTCATCACAGCTTACCTTGCACGCTTTGCTATATAAGGCATCAAAGTCGAAAGGTCGAGCAGGGGGTCGACTACATTCCTTCTTCTCCATTTCTTTGCAGTACTCCACTGAGAACTTTTTGAACTCTATAGAGGCTTCGCTGGCAACTCTTTTCGCCTCTTCCTTCTTTTTCAGTTTCTTCAGTTTCTTCTTTCTAGCTTCTTCCTCTTCAGGCGATAGTACTACAGGCGCTCCGGCCGCCGCACCAGCAATGGGTTCGCCGCTGACAATATCTTGATCGTGGTTGCTGCCGCCACCTAGTGCTGCAGCAGTAGTGCCGTACTTTTCCTTTGCAATTCTCTGTGCCGCATCAAGCTTGGCCTTTGCAGCCCGCGCTGCAATAGCTGCTCTCATCTCCTCGTCCGCGTCCTCTTCCTCCTCACAACCACCACCACTACCGCCAGTTTTATTGTTGCTACCATTCTTACTCTGTTGTCCAACTGCTGCTGCTGCTGCTGATGATTTTGGATTAGCCAGCGCATTTTCTCTTTTGTTTCGTTTCAGTATATCTCTTAGTACAGTAGCTACTTCCTTGTTAAGCCCGTAGGAAGTCAGAGGTTTGCTCTCGTCTTCACCCTCACCGTCTTCGAAAATGAGAGCAGCCACACATTGGTTGCGCATCTGCTTCAAAATAGACGTCGATTCACCCGCTGCTACTGCTGCTGTTCCTGTTCCTACTGCTGCTGCACCTGTTGTCCGAGTCAAGGGCGAGGAAGATGAAGAGGGTGTGCCCTTAGAGTGAAAAGCCATAGTGCAGTCAACAATACTGAGCGCTTCTGTCGGCTCTTCTTGCTCCAGCAGCACACTGGCCTTGCGATACACCGCCTTGATATTGTGCGGCTGCACAGCCAAAGCTAAGTTACACTCCTTCAAACACTCATCCAGCAATTTAGATGCGATTACTTCGCTCTTTTCAGTTTCTTTTTCAGTTTTTGATGCTGCGAAAGCCATAGCCGTATGATTAGCACTAAAGAGCAGCGAAGCGGCGACCAGCTCTTGCTGGGCAGTTTCAGTAGAATTGTGCCCCACTTTCCATAAAGTAGTGGCAATGTTGGTGTGCAACGCAGCAGAAAACTCAGCAAGCTCATATCGAAGGGCTGCCAATTTGGCAGCAGTACCGACAGCACAATCACTCGAACTAGCATCATTAGCGAGCGCAACGTTGATTGATGTTTCTAGCCTCTCAGCAACAGTGACTCCATTTCTGTAATTAATCAATGCGTCGCGGTAATTGTCTACTTTGAAGAAAGAGTTTCCCAGTATTTTGAACTCGCTACCTTCCGCTAACTTGATTTTGAATTCCTCTTCAAAAGTCAATATTTTCTTCTTTGTTCCTTCGGCAGCTCCTCCTCCAGTAGCAGCTTTGATAGCTAAGCCCTCAATGGCAGGGAGGGGTGGCACACTGCTGGTCGAGTGTCTGGCTGCCTTCTCTTCTTCAGTCTCCAGGCCTGTAGTATCCAGTGAAGAAGCATCTACACCCGAAACAGATAACTCAGCCAGAGCAGGAGCAGAAGCTTCGTAATCTCTCACTACTGCCACATCACTTGCTTCTTCTGCTGTACTACTAGTGGGAACTTTCTGCTGAAACTGCAAATAGCCGAAATCTTCGTAGAGCTGTTTGGCTAGCTTAAGTTCCTCCTCGTCATCGTCGGGAGTCATTACAGTAGCCCAGCAAAACAACTCGCTCACCAACTTTGCACTGAGCTTTAGGCGGCTATCTTCTGTGTATAACTTACGAACCCAACTAAGCCAGAAAGCTAGTAGCTGTAGCGCTCTCATCGAGCCGCCAGGATAACTGTCCGTTCTATTTTCTATCAAAGAGTTGAGAAAGGCGGGGTGTTGAGAGAGCTGGAGCATCTTTTGATGCACAATCTTGTCGCGCAAGGTAATCGCTTCTGCAAACCAGTCATAAGAGTCACAATCAGTGATGGATATGTATATTTCCATTACTTGCCCTCTCACATATAAGTTCTTGTCTGCTAACATGGGAACCATGTGATACAGGCCGTCAGAGCTTACAAACTCTTCCAAAAACTTCCAGCTCTTTTTGTGCACAAGAAACATCAAAGTAAGCACGAGAGACTTAATTTTATCAAGTTTGTGGTCTGCAGGCAAGGCTGCTGTCAAAGATAGAATGAGTGAATAGTACATGAATTGCTCCTCTCTTGGCTTGAAGAGCGCAATGCGTACTTCGTCATTAGAGAAGCGCTTATTCAACAAGAACTCGAAATCTTCCACAGGAGGAGAGCGATAGGCTGCTGAAAACCTCTCCGACAGTCTTTGCACCATCTCTGTGCCATCAGGAACATTCTTAAACCCTTCTTCCATCATTTTCACTGCATGCGCCAGCGCATCGCCAGCTTCTGTGGGTGTATTGTCCATCATCATCTTCTTCTTCAATTGAAATCTGCTTACTTTTCTTAGCTTTGAACAAACTATTTTGCTTGCAATTACGGTGGTTTTACGAAAAGAAAGTTGAATTCAGAATAAACCGAGAGGATGATATAATAAGATGAAAGCCTTTGACGATATGTCGTATGACGTATGACTCCTCTGCCTCAGCCAAGATTTATCCTCTTTGCTTTTTTCTTTCGTCTTTTTTCTTTCTATTCTACGACGACGTGTACGTCGTACGACGGCCGTACTGCTGTATTATTTCTGTATTTATTCTTCTTCTTCCCCGCCCCGCGATGCCTTCTTCCTTTTCTTCCCCTTTTTCCCTCTTTTCATTTTTGCATTACTTTGTATATTTGTTTTGTTGGGCGAACTAGCGACTCGACTCACTCGACTTACAGTACTTTTATCAACACACACAACTGCAACAGCAGCAGCAGCAGCAGCAGGCAGCAGTAGCAGGCTCTTTTTATTGATGAAGCCAACCGTTTTACATTATTATTATTTATTATCAGATTACCGTATTATTATTGTGCGTTACCGGTATTCATCATCATTTCGCCATCATGCGTGCGTGCACGCCGACCGCTACTGTATATAAGCAATAAGGAAGGTGCTCGTTTGTTCGAAAAAAAAAAAGAAAAAGAAAAAAAAACACTTCGCCAACACGGCCATCCGTACAAAATCGCTGAGGAAGGAAAACTACTCCTCGCCCCCCTGTTGTTTGAAAATCAGAGATCCCTGGGATCCCTGGGATCGGATCCAGGGATCTGGGATCCCTCCTCTCTCCTGGAAGATTTTCACACATATGATCCTCCGTAACATAAGTAAAACTGATGGTTCTCATAAAATACAACACGAAATGAGTGGCTTCTAGAATGATAGTTCGCTGAGTTGACCGACTGCCAGCATTAAAAAATCAAATTTAACAGATAAAAAATGTATGGAGAGTTAATGACATGTGTTTTAAGTAAAACTGAAAGGAGATCGATCGGCCGGTGCTCTGGCTTTTTTGCTTGTTGCTCGTGCGACACTACACGTCGTATGGAGCGATGACCGAGCGTGGTCTCATGCCCCCGTCATTCGGAGCGAACCGCTCTTTATTTTTTTCGAACAAACGAGGCACTACACCGGTACTATACTACCAGCGGTGGAAACAAAAGCGTTTTGGAAACAAAAGCGTTTTGATCTTTTTCCGACTTTTTTGTTGTTTTCGACGACACTGTTCCAGGAAGAGTGTCGTTGAAAACGACAAAAAAGTCGGAAAAAGATCAAAACGCTTTTGTTTCCAAAACGCTTTTGTTTCCACCGCTGGACTAGCTACGACGTACCAGTAACCAGTATACCTGATATATACGGGTATACTGGTATATACCAGTATTCATGTATATAACATGTATCGTACTGCAATTTCTTGTAAACCGTTTGAAGATCTAGCCTTTCTACAAACGGTTTACAAGAAATTTCAGCACGATTACACGATTTCTCTTGTAACCTCGTTCCTCGTTCTTCCAGAGCAGAAAAGAGAAATCGTGTAATCGTGCTGAAATTTCTTGTAAACCGTTTGTGTGTGCGTTCCAGAGGCAAGGCAGGGTACGCATACCCCCTTTGTATCTGTATGGAATAAATAACAAGACAGAAATTTTCATCCTTACTTTTATGCCTCTGCGTTTTATAAAATCGAAGGACTTCTCGGAGTTTTTCGGGAAGGGAGAATGTTTTTGGCTGTCTGAGTGGGGATGATACTGTGATAGCAGCATATCTGCTGCAGGTGACACTATTCATTCACAAAAACGAAGCGATGCATACAACATAGACAACAGCTTTGGCGTTCAAAGGGGCAGTGAATACATGGTATTGTATTCACGGATGACCTCCGCATCGTATATATCGAGTGTTAAGACACTCTTCTGCGTCATCCCACGCACTGCGCACAGCGAAATGGGGTCGGATGTGCATGGATGGTGATGGTGATGGCGGTGTTGGCGGCTCCGTCATAGTCAGCCATCAGCTCACCAAGCAATACGCCTGGGTTGATCAGCAATATCGCAAAAGTTGCTGCTCAAGCCTCCAGTTGCATGCTGCCCCCATAAAAATATCAGCAGCAGCTAACTACAAAGTTAGCGCATAGTATTGTCAATGAATGAATGTGAAAATTACGTATTGTATGCATTGATTGTATTTAGATATCACTACTTTATACATATCATGATGACCATTCTACTGCGGCCGTACTCAATCAGCATTTCTCTCACCATGCACACTTCCAAATACCACGTGGCACTTACATCACATCTACATTCTATCGTGGCGTAAATAGAATAGGATTACGTGGAACTTCGCTAAATTTTAAGAGGACCCTGCGAATTTGTCAATCGTTATTAGAACCCAACGCTAGGCTAGGCTACACACTATCGCGCCCTGCTTGTCGAATCGAAATTCGTAAAGCTGTTCTGACTGAAAACCACCACTACTACTAGCTGTTTGAGGAGACAGACTCTCAAACATGGCGTTTATTTACCGAAATTTTCCACGTGGAAGTAGTCTGCAAAGCGAAGTAACTCCTCTTCATTGAATTGCATCAGTGCCGTCACTGCTGCCACTTTCAAGCTATCCTTTTTTGCCCGCATTCCCATTGGTGACGCACGGCTTGCTGTCCATACATCCACTGGAAGCATTGCTGCTGCTTCTTCTGCTGCTGCTCTTCGTCCTCCTCCTCCTCCTCCTCTTTCTTCTTCCTCTTCTTCTGGTTCTTCTTCTTCTCCTTCTATTTGAGCGTGAGCGATCTCACTTTTCATTGAGCTTCCTTGGGTTCGAATAGGTGAGCTATCACTATCACTGATGTTGGGTGCAAAGTTTTCATCCCCAGCATCAACTGCATCCCATCCCGTCTTTTCCGATTCCTGATCGGCGTTGTTCTGCTCCTGATTAGGGAAGGGTCTATTCGCACTTTTGTCGACAAGGGCCTTCGCAGAAAGTTTTCTCCACTGTTCCTGTTCTTTCTGCTCTTCCTTCTCTTTCTCTTTTGCTATGATATCGCGGCAGTACTGCTGCAGAGAGCGAAGCTCATTAAAAGACCTCGTAGGAATAGTAGGAGGGTTGAGATTGATGATACTGGTGGTGGTGATAGCATCAGAACTGTTTTCGTGAGTACTAGCTTTAGCTACATCTGCTGCAACTTTTGTCAACGATGCTTTTGCTTTTGCTACTAGCGTTGACATGGTCGGAACATCATCGCTGCTGCTCACCGCAAAATTGGCCTGTTGGTGCAATGAATGATCTGACGGTCCTTCTGCATTCGTTTTTCTTACGTTCGTGGTTCCCCTCCCCTCCTCCTCTTCTTCTTCCTGCTCCTTCATCGCTTTCTTTTTGTCTGTTGCAATTTCTTCTGCTAGCAGTTTTGCCCGTTTAGCAATCATGTAGGCAGAAGGAGGACCTTTCTTTGGATGTCTACCTCTTTTGAGAGGGACAGAAGCCCTTACTAGCTGCTTTCCGTCATCATTTTCAGTCTTCGCAGCGCCACTATGAGCAGCAGAGGAGGAAGTAGTTCTAAAAGCTTTATTCACACCACGTGCCCGTTTCTGTACTGTATTGCGATTATTCGTACTAGTAGAAGCAGCTTCTCCTTCTTCTATCTCCTCCTCCTCCTCTTTCTCTTTCTCTTCCTCATACCTCCATCTTTTGGCGGCTAACTGTACGCGACCCTTCATGCTGATAGGTGCTTTGTTGTACTTCTTGTTCTCAGCTACAGGTTCTGCTGCAAATCCACGATTCTTTACGGCTACTTTTGTTGGAGTCGATGCTGACGTCGATTTCAATTTTGTTGCTCTTGATGCTAACAAGGTTCGTCGATTTGCCATTTGTCCCTCTCTCTCGTGTCTGCCCCTCTTTTCTTGTAAATCATTGAGCAATCGCGCTTCCTGTTTCTGCGCAGAGCTTGAATCAGCCACATCCAGATGCACTTCCTCCCCCTCGCTGTCGCCATGACCAGTATCACTGTAGCTGTCATCAGAGCCGATATCAGAATCATCATTTAATTTGCCATCTGAACCAGTTTCTGAAGTAGCATCAGTATCTTTATACACTGATACTTCTTCTTCACTTGAAGTATCCACTTGATCGTCATCCAACCAATCGTACTCACTGGCAGTGGAAAATTTGCCATCTTTGTATTGAAGGTGCTGAACTTTTGGTTTGAGTACAGTATTTTCTTCCTCTGCTCTGATAAGTCGGTTCAACTGATCTATTTGTCGCTGTTCGTAGAGCGATGTCGCACCACTTACCAAATCAGTTGATGAAGACGATAACGAGGGGGAGGAGGGAGAAGAAGAAGTGGAAGAAGGAGAAGAGGAGCTAACACCCTTTTTTCTTTTGTTCTGTCGCACAATCAGCTGATTTGTTGTCCTGACAGAATCATTGCGCCAAACGCTTGCTCGGACGTCTTTTTCAGAATTAAATTCCTGGCTGGTCTGCAGATCAAACTCTTGTTGTTGTTTATCAAGCTTTGTAGTAGTAGCAGGAGCGATGCCGCCACTCTTTGTTTTATTTTCACCTAAAGGCCTAACATCTAGTACCTTGCTGCGTGAAGTATCAGGTGGGCTTAGAGATAGATCTATAACAGTGATTTGACGACCACCATGCAAGATGCTTTCTGCTGCTGCCATAGAGGAGACGCAAGTCTTCCCAATTTGTACTTTGCCAGTATAGTTGTCGTTGCCGTTATCGCTCATGATGATTGCTATATGTGAAGAAGGACTTCTGGCTCTAAAGTTTCTATATGATGAAATATTGATTGGTCAATTTCAAATCGTAATTACTTGAATTTTAATTGTTCCTGCACTTTAAGGGAAACAGATTGATATGATATTTACCTGTAGTGAAGTTCAACAACTTCTAAACCTGGCTGGCAGCGTGCCGAAGCGTAGCGGCCGGCGCGGCGGCCACCACAAGAAAGAGAAGTCAACAAGAGAAGCAACCGAATCTGATGCGAGGAAAAAAAAGGTGGGTGTGACTGAATGATGATGAATTCGAATGATGACTGCTGCGTGATACGGAGATGGTGGATGATGATGATGATCCATGATGAAAAGGAGAGGGCCGAAGAATCGAAGTCGAAGCATGTGTGTCCGCCGCGCACGCACGCACGCAGCAGCTGCTGTCGGTACGTATACGCCGTAGTGCCGGAGCAGTGTCACACTGAGGCAGGTCTAGAGGAGAGGTATATAGTACAGCAGTACATGTACGTGTAGTAGCTATCAGCCAGTATCAGGTCTAGCTATTATATTTATTCATGTTGGACAATACGAAATGAAATCTATTTTTGTATAAGTTTAAAAGTAAATAACTCGTATCGAAACAGGCGCGCTCGAAAAATAAAACAAGAAAGACATGGCGCTCAATTTTGGAGTCAAAGCATCTAAGAATTCGGCAGAGAAACAGATTATAGCTAAAATCACAGGATGGGTAAAGGCCAAAGTAAAAGAAGCTCTACCTGGTGGGCATGCACAACCGATAGTTATGGTAACAGAATTGCAGTGTTTCGACCCAGACTGCGTTCCAATTGAAACTCTGATTGTTATATTGGGGAACGGTGCGAAATGGTCTGATAAAATATTGAGGCCATCGGCTGAAGTAACGAAAGAAGATGTGGAGCTAATAGAGATTCCCGGTGAAGTTCTTGGACTTCCATCTGCAGTTAGTAGCACTGCCTCGTTTGCAGTACCACCCACTCCCTCCTCGCCCCCTGCAGCTGCTGCAACTGCAACTGCTGCTGATTGCCAACAAGCAGCAACTGTTGTGAAGATGAAATTTTTCACCCCGTCATCATATGAACCGGTGCGTCAAAGCGATGCTGGCAGGACTCATACCACTTCAAGTGGTGACGGCAAAAGTGGCGATACGCAGTTCAGCGGCTTTGTGACAGCTTCTAGTTCAGGCCCCATATCTTCTTGTGCTCCTCCTCCTCCTCTTCCCCCTCCTAATCCTACTACAACTACTGCTACTACTACTGTTGTTCCCATGTGTATTACCACAGACGCAGTACCAGTTCTAGCGGCATCAAAGCAGCAACCTCTTATCTCTCAGCCGCCCACTATCACCACAGCTCGCAGCACCACCAGTAGTAGTAGTAGTAGTAGTGGTAGCAATAATAGCAGTAATACAAGTAGGGCGCGTAATACAGCCAAGCGAGCTGCGCAGCAAGCTGTATTGAGTGCAGACAGTGCTTCTGTGCTCGGCAGCAGCAGCGGCAGTGGTAGAGGGGGACAGCGGTCGAAGCATCAAGAGGGATCACGTCCGAGAGGCTGTCCATGTTGCGATCCCGATAACCTCGACAATATTATCGACATGATGGGCGGTATGATATAACTTACAGCAGTACAGCTTAGTGCACTGCTGTATTCCCACAGTCAACAAATATTTAAACTTCAGTACTATTATTATCTCGATGTTATTTCATCATACAATACTTTTAATATGTCTAAAGTATCAATTGTAGTGCAAATACTTATTCGAGTATTGCATGATGAAATCATATCGAGGTAACAATAGTGCAGACTATGCCATGCTGTTCAATTTAAAAACATAATCCCTTCTAATTATATTTAGATTTATTTATATTAAATTGAGTATTATACAATCACATATGCATACGGTACATGTGATGCTAGAAGTAATAGTACACATGAGCATCAGTATGTAGATTCGAGTGACGGAGTGGAGTTCTTTGTGACACTTTTATCATTAAAATACATTGCTTAAACAGCGGGCAGCTTCAAAAGACTTATAATGCAATCTTCGCCTCACTAGTAGCTCTTTATTCCAGTAAGCAGACAATACTCTCTGGTGCTCTTGTTGCGGTGTTTAGGACCAATCCGTCATGAATGAGTTGAGGATATTTTGCGATGTGGCCACCACACAAGCGTCGTCTTTAAAGGTCTTCTGGAGATCCGTGAGGATGTCCACCAATCCACCGCTCATCGCATTTTGCCGCGCTTGGCCCATGGGGAACTTGCACTGTGCATCTGGTGATAAGATGCTCAAGATAAGCGCACACGCCTGACGCGCAATATCTAAGTCTGTTTTGTGCAGTGAGAGAGCGTTGGTAACCACTTTCAATCCGTCCAAAGCATAGAAGTCCCCCTTATTGGGGGGGTGCTGAAAAGTGACGTTCTATTGTATGTATGAAGGGAAGTTCAAATAGCATACGATAACAATATCATGAACATTAAAAGCAACAATATAATTCATAGATATGGAACAGCGAGAGACAAATCGTGAGAATTGGGGTACAAATTTAGCATACAGGAGTCGGTTACTAATACAAGCTCATCATTTTACATGGCAACCACTGGTGCTGACACGATACCGATCTAAATACAGCTTTTATTTTGCATCCAATAAGAAGAGTTTATAACATCATTTTACATACAATACAAGCTTTTATTGGCTCAACATCGTACTTACAAAGATGCTCCAACAGCCCCATTTGACGTACTTGTGATTCTTGATGTTCTCCTTACAGAACGCTGTTGACATAATCCACTTAACTCCAGCCCTGTCTCCAACCAGCGACTGCACCTTGATGGAATCGGCAGTAAAGATACCCATAGTCATGTACAATTTGTAACCTTCTTTGGCCACTAAAGACGTGCTCCATTTCTTCTCAGTACTGCTAGGGCTGTTGCTGCGATCAGTGACCAGCAGAGATTCTTCTTCATCCGTACCTGTACCTGCTACCGCTGCTGCTGATTCGCTCTCTTCTTTTTGTTCCTTTACCCGATTACTGCTAGCACTATCCCCACTAAAGAATAATTCATCTTTTTCATAACCGGAAGCAGCAGACGACGACTGCTCTCGTATATCTTTCACGTTCAGCATCAACTGATATACGTGCAGAAGATCCTCCAGGTAACCTTTCATCGACCGATCATCTATTGCCATGATGGCCTCTTTCGCATCTGAAATACTGAGCAATCTGTTCAACAAATCTACAGCGGGCATAGCTATTTCCTCCTTGCCGACAAATTCTTTTAGAATTGCTACCAGAATAGGAAACAAGCCTAGACGTGACAAATCGATCGCCGCCGTTTTTTTGCTGGTCTTTTCTTTAAAAAATTGGATAATATCCACCATTTCACGTTCCATGAAAATCCCATCACTCAGTTTCTGCAAAATAGTTTCAAAGGATTCGGCTTCGTAGACCTTTAATCGCTTTTTTGTTTCTCTCTTCAATAAGGGATCGCTGCTGGCACCACCATCGTCGGTTGCATCCCCTTTTGCTGCTGGCGACATTTCAACAACGGCGAAATATCCCAGTATGCTCACAAAGGTAACAAGTGAAGAAAGGATGATATTTTCCTTCGAAACTTCTTTCTGAAGAACTAAAAGCAAAAAGAAAGTGACTACAGGAAATGAAATCGCCATGCG
>JACKZZ010008344.1_pt1 | contig 20354 bp, 14 predicted proteins | sample 8027871 | NCBI WGS metagenome assembly JACKZZ01 (sample SAMN15724774, study PRJNA655200) | protist metagenome | isolation source: fluorescence activated cell sorting (FACS) single amplified genomes of... | place: USA: West Boothbay Harbor, Gulf of Maine | collected 2000-07-19
TCCAGTTGTTGAGTTGCCGTGTCAAAAGTTTTGCATCAATCATTCAGCAAACCTAAACAATCATTCCCTCTACTCCACAGTGGTCTCAGTTGTTTCTGTGGATGCCGGGTGAAGATGTGGATATGGTAGAAATAAGTCTAGCTGTAGTTGTAAAGTGCCGTACTTCGGAGCGTCAACATCAAAATTAGCAAGCATGAAAAGCAAAAGACCGGCTGCAGAGGTTGCGACAGACTACTAGAGTCGTTTTGCCTCTGTCTCACGGGGTCTCAACTGGGGGAAAAGGAGTACTCATCTACGATCAATGAGAGTCGTTTCTGTCGTCTTTCTTGGCCTCCCAATCTCGCATTTTTTGAAGGCTCATATCGCTTCACTATTTGATTTTCCGGCCGCCCGGAGAAGTAAGTTGATTGACCTCAAAAACGTCGTGGTTGGCAAGGAAATTTAGAACTACTCTGCTGTTTCTTTATTCACGCGACAATATTGCAACCGGTAAAGCGGTCTTGGTGTTGCCACCAACTCCAACGCGATCGTTATTTACCGTTTTCATCTGATTTTTCGATACTGAAGAAGTTTTTTAAAAAAGTACTCTGACACGACCAAAATGGACCATGACGAAGAAGATATTTATGGCGACCTCGGGGTGATTCCCCCACCCGGGAAGCCGGACACGGATTCCCCGCCGCGGGATCCGCGTCGTTTCGCACGGCCACCGAAGAACAAGGCAAAGCCACCTGCTGCAGCGGCAGGGGCCGCGGCGAGCACTGTCGCTGGAGCAGCGAAAGCAGCGCCGCCTGCGGTGGCATCTTCATCCGCCGACCAGCAGGCAGCCGCAACCGCTCTGGCCGCAGCACGGGCCACGCGGACTTTCTCTGCAACAACGGATGCAACAGAGGCGGAAGCAGATGTTGCCGCGGCACCGCCAAATGCCAATGGCACAACAAACGGAACTGATGCAAGAACCACCACAGGCGCCAATGTAGCCGCGACGTCTTCTTCTGCGGCCGGCACAGCCACAGCTGCGCCTCCTGTCTCTTCACCTTCTGTCAAAGCAAGGCGCGCGAGTCTGTCGGGTCGGGGCTTGCTGCAGCTCGAGCCTATCACTCTGGATATGACAGTGGCCAACGACGTATTGCCGCGGATCCGAAGGCACGAGGCGAGAAAGCGCAGAAAAAGAGCCCAGAAAGATGCGGGCAAGTCCCCCTCGCCGAAGCAGCGAAGGGTCGACGACGCGCTGAAAGCGGAACCGGAAGACCTTGCGCTGGCAAGTGCAACCGGGACGAGTCGGGTTAATACCGACGCGGTGGCCCCCGCGCCAGAAGCGAGTGGAGATGGAGAGAAGGAAACCGACAGTGGAGCCGCGGGTGCTGGGGCGAAAAAAGCGACCAAAGAAACTGAGTCTTCCGGGGAGAAAACCGAACAGGAGGAGCACGACGAAGAGGAGCCCTCCGAGGAATTGCCTGTGCCGGAACACTTCGACAATTTACGAGAGAGAACCCAAAACTATCTGCCCCCGATTCCAATCGGGTTGCCCAGTGATCTCAATAAGCCAATCAAACTGTCAGATTTCGCGAACCGCGTCACGCTGCCAACAAGGAAGGGGATGTCTAAAAAGGGAGGCCACGGTATGACTACGATAGCCAAGGCGCGTTTTCGATTTCAAAGTCCGTCGTATTGCGGATAGAAGCATCAATTTTTGATTTGCGAAAGAAAATTTTGCGTATTTGTGTTGCTTTTCTAGTCGAGTTTCATCCGGACATTGTCATCAAAAAAAAGCAAAAATATCGAATTTCAATTGAATTCAACAGCTAACCCCGCCTTTCGCGAACGGGTGCACGATGTGCGAATGGCCGCCCCTCCCGGACTTCCTGAGGGAGGAGGCACTGCGCGACACTGCATCTTGATTGCAAACCTCCTCTCGACCACAAGCTCCACCGCAGTTCGAAAGAAGGCACAAGATTTTGGCAGCCTGCGCAACATCCGCTTTTTGGAGCAGCCAATAACCGGGATCAGTTTCGGAGTGGTAAAACCTTTCGCCTTCCTGATTTCAGTAACGCCGCCCTGATTCATTTTTTGCCTAGTATGCTTCTGCTTGCATATGGTTCTTCTTAAATTTGCAATATGACTGTGATCTTCGTCGAAGAATCAATGAATGCGTGTGTAAAAACTCACTTTCAGGTTGTGGTTGAGTACACGACTGAGGAGGAAGCTCAGAAAGCGTCCGAAGCCCCATGCATCCACTGGCAAACGAACAAAGAGAAGCCGGTGGTTCGCAAAATATCAGATGACGAGTTCGCCCTGATGGTCGGCGGCGAAGTGCCCTGGCTGGAAGGCGGGCCCTGCGAAACCGAACTCCGGAAAGCGCTAGAAATCAAGCTCTTTGGCCAAGCAGTTACAGTGCAAATCCAACTGGATCACGACCGTGACGTCGAACTGGCGCGTCGAGGCCGCTTAGAAAAAACCGCCGGCGCCATGCGACAGCTGAACTCCCAACAGGGAGGCGGGAAAGGAGGTACTTTACAATATACAATTGATTTACTTTTATACTCGGAGCATCAGCATGAGCATTTTCTTCTGTTCCTGTGTTTGGGAAGATTGGGTTGTTCATGGGACCAGTTCCAGGCCCCAAGTAGGGTCTTTTGGCTTCGGGAAAATGGAGTTCACATCTGTGGCAAAACGAATTGAAGATCTTCTTGCGTTTGCTAAAACAGGCCCCAACGACTTCGGCGGCAAAGGCGGCGGACAGCGCGGCGATAACTCCATCGTTCCCTCGAACCTGAAGTCCCTTGTGAACAATCGGAAAAGCCCAGTGAAGCCCAACGATCCCTCTCCCCGAGGTGTAGCAAACAACATCCCCTCCAATAACCCAGTGCCCTACGGCAATTTTTCCGGCTCCACTACCGCAGCGACTAGCTCCCACGCCCCCCCACCTGTGATCGGCGCATCATCCACCACTGGGACGAACCGGGGCTGGACCCCCCTGCCCCCGCGCTCGACTGCGCCCCCGGTCGCGACGCTGCCGGGCCAGGGCCCACCCCCACCCGCCGTGAACCTGCACGCATTACCGAACGCACAGCGCTTCGGCGGCGGCAAGGGTGGCCGCGGTGGCGGAGGACAGTACGGAAATCCGGGCGGACCAGGAGGAAACGCGCCCCAACACTGGAACGGTCCCACCGGAGGACGTGGTGGCGGCCAGAATCAGTGGAATGGCAACCGCCGGCCGCAGCCGCTTGCGGACCAGCTCAGCTCATTGAAGGATTTAGTGAATAAGCGACAAAAGTAGCAGTCCGCCCTGAATTGAATTTTATGTAACAGTCACCTCCCGCGGGAGGTAGAGGAGGAGTGCGCCTTGGTTCTCCTACCGTCCAGGGTATGTTCCGTACACGCGGTCATGATCTTGAGAACATAGGGATCTTTACGCGAGTAGTACCTTTCCTCTTTGTGCTGATGAAGCATTTTTTGTGCCCGTAGCAGCTAAGAACTTGAGTGGCTTGTTGTTTTTTACTCAGATGTTGAAGCAGAACTGAACAAGGGTATCAAATTGAATATGTAGTCAGTGAGAGGATCAAATAATGCATAATGGGCGTGAATAGCTGTAGTCGTGCTGCAGGCACAAGAATGTCTCACACAAAGATAAACATCATAGATACCCTGCATAAGTTACTGCAAGCTCCTCTGCTGGGCAGATTGTCATCTTAAGCGATATAGTTCTTTGTTCAACCGCATCCATCTCGGCAAGGTCGTTCACAGAACGTCCGCATTCCCATTCTCGGTCGCTGTGCAAAAGAGCTTGAATCTCGAGAATTTCGGTCTTCCTGCGACTAATTTCTGTAGCACACAACACAGCTGCTCGGTTTCGTACAAAAAATACAACTGCGCACGAACATAGGAAAATCGTACGAGTCTCGGTTTTTTTGCTCCACAAAAAAAAATCGGATTTCGTCCTTAACCGCGCCAGTCGTTTCTTCGTTCTGTTTTTCGTGCAACTGCTAGCAACTGAGTTAGTTTGGTTTTAGTCGTCCTCCTCACAACATCAACATCTATGAATGTTGCTCAGCACAAATTGCTTGATCTACCTTTCCAGCACTCATCTTGAAATTTGTCCCCACTATATTACACACTATTTTCGCATTGAGTTTTTATTCCCATTCTTTACCCCAGCATGTTTTATTATGTTTTATCAGAGGATTATCATTATTTTTATTTCACGTAACTTTGGTGTAGGCTTCTTCTCAGGATGCCCGGAAAACATGCCCCAAGATGACCTTTATTTCACGCGGCTAAAAGACGGGGAGTCCTAGAACTTCGTCTCGTCGGAACGGTTGAATTCGTCTTCTAGGGTCTTTGCGGCCTCATGGGTCAAGAGGAGGAGCCCAGTCGTGACTCCGCGGCCGAGGCGACCCGGAAGACGCAGTTCCGCGAGGAAAAGCTGGAGTCAGTACAGGAGTTCGAGACCGGGAAGAAAGTCGGATTTCCGTCCACCCTCGTGGACGACGAGGAGAAGGAGAGGTATCGCAAAACTGGGTACCCCACCGACATTCCCGCGACTGAAGAGAAAAACGTGAATTTCTCGCCCGACGCGGGAGACGACGAGGACAAGGCAAAATACCGAAAAACCGGGTTTCCACCTCCCGCACCCATCGACGAAGACGACGAGGACGAGGCCGAGAACCCCTCCGAGGGCCGCAGTACGGTGTCAAGAAACACGGCCGCTGGAGGTGAACAAGAGGCGTCTGGTACTCCTCCTGCTGAAACGCGCAGGACGAAGTTCCGCGAGGAGAAGCTCGAGTCGGTGCAGGAGTTTGAGAAGCACGTGGGGTTCGACAAAGACGCCGGGGACGACGACGAGGGCAAGAAAAAATACCGCAAAACCGGGAAGCCGGAACCAAGTCCACCGGACGACAGCGACGAGTACCACGTGGAGTTTGATGTGGAATCTTCCGGAGACGAAGAGGACAAGAAGAAATATAGGAAGACCGGCTTCGAGCGCAGTGGCGACTACGATGTGCCAGACGACTGGACAAGAGAGTCGGAAATGGACAAGAATACAACTCGAGACAGCACGGTTGCGGAATACCCAGCAGAGGCAGTAGATGGTGCTACTGGTAGTAAACCAGCGGCGACCCCGACCGACACCGACGCCAAAGCCCCTTCTGCCTCCGAGAAAGTGCAAAAACCCGGAGCCGGTGTAGTCCGGAAAACTATGCAGTTTCGTGACGATAAGATCGAATCCGTTCAGGAGTTCGAAAGCGGAAAGAAGGTTGTTGGATTCTCCCCAGACGCAGGCGACGAGGAGGACAAGACAAAGTACCGGAAAACCGGATTCCCGAGTCCAGAGGAGCAGGGGGCGATGGACGAAGACAAGAAGGTAAATTTCGCGGACGCAGGGGGAGAGGATGAGGACAAAACGAAATACCGAAAGACGGGAAAACCACAAATTTCGTTTTGGATATGGGGAGGGGGGATTTTTCCTTTTGATACGGACCGCGGTTTCCCCGGTGAAGGTGCGGATCGCGCCCATCTTCCCAGTGCGGGAGCCCTATCAAATGCAAAAATGTCTGGGTCTGGAAGGATCCGAACTTGTGATGCGAGTTGCGGATCATACAAAGATCTGTGTTGCATGACTGGCAAAAGGTTCTGACTTCGGGCCATTCTGAGAGGGTATTTCTCATGCAGAATAGGCATCACCAAGGGCCTGTAGAACCTGTCATGCTAGGCCCCGCATTTCAGACTTGAGGGAGCTTGGAAAAACTGCATGACAAACTTGCATTCTTCCAGACCCAGACATATTTGCAATGCATAAGCCCCAGAAAAGAACGATATCGTGCGCCACGTCCTGGAAGTAACCGTCCAGATTTTTCTCATCGTAGTACGTGAGCCGCTTGTTCCAAAATGCCTCGACAGCGGCAATCCCGGCTTCCACTTCTGCGGGAGAGTTCACAGGCAGACCTAATGACATAGGTGGACCCCGAAAATGATAATTAAAATTTGGATCCCCAGCAGATTCCGCGTCTCCTACTCTCAGCGATGCTACCGCGTTTGCCAGAAATTTCGAAGCCTCGTCGCCCGACTGAAAGTCTGTGCTGCCGTCCTCCTCGTGCCAAATCTCGAGTATCACGCGGCCAAATCCGTCCCCACGCAGCATGTTGTCCAGTTCCTCCGCGAAGTCCGAAAATTTTCTGACACGGTCGTGGTGACCTTTCAGCGTGACCACCGGGCGGACTTTCTTCTTCAGGATTCGCTCCTTCAACGCGCCGCGGGCGTCGTCCATGTTCGCTTGATTGTCACCCATGTGGTTCGTGAGCATGAAGCCGCGCATCGTCAGCTCCTTGGCCGGGAAATCGAGGTATTCCTTGATTCCGCGAATCTTGCCCATGTTGTAGTTTGCGTGCTCCGAGATCGCCCCCATCATCATGATCTGTCCGAGCTTGGCCATGGCCTTGATCCCCGCGTCCAACTGCCAGCCGCCCACGTTGTCGATGAAAATGTCGAACGGGCCCAGTTTTTGGAGCGCGGCTATCCTGGGTAAAAACGTCCCCACCCCATAGTCTAATTGGAAAATTTGCAACACAAATCTCCAAGGCTTGGGAGTTATGCATGACAAGTTTGGCCTCGTAGTGTAGTGCTGCTTAGCTAGTTTAGCAGCATCACAGATCTAGCGCATCATGCTGATTGGAGCATGACAAATTCCGAAACGCGACTAGAGAATGCCTCTCATGGGGCTCCGCATGAGAAATATTTTCAGCATGCAGATTAGCATGAAAACGCTGGGGTGGGGACGTTTTTCCAAATGATAGCGGCATCGAAATGTTTCTCCTCCTTGTACGCGATCGTGTGATATCAAATGCAAAAGTGTCTGGGTCTGAAAGGATGCAACTTGTGATGCGCATTTCAGAACACACAAAAATCTCTGATGCATAGGCAGCAAAAGCTGCTCACTTTCTGTCACCAAAATGGGGGGTTGGTCATGCGGATTCGGCATTGCGGAAGCTTCTCGAAACCTGTGACGCAAGACCTTCCATGCCAGACCTTCTGTGTCATGCAGAAACAGCATGACTCTTCCAGACCCAGACATTTTTACATTTGATATGTGATGAATCCCAGTCTCGTCCTTCAACCGTTCTGCCTTCTCCGTGGTCGAAGTCACGCCAGTCACTTCGCAGCCCTTCAACAGAAGAAGCTGGACAAGGACCTGGAAATGATATGCGTATGCCAGATGAACCAAAGTGCTTACTTTCAACAAACTTCGGCACATGATCTTTCAAACAATCATCTCCGGAACAAAAAAGATCAGACCTGAAATAGGAGCCTGAGAATCTGGCTCCGCACCATCATAATATCAAAGAGAAAGAGTTCTCATCAAGTACAATTCCCACGCCGCCCGCAGCACTGGTCACGAGTACTTTCTTTCCCGCCCAACCTTTGAGGTTCAGCTCCTCAGCCATGGGGCCTTTGTTGAGCGCCATCCATGCAGTAATGCCAGAACCTGGCGTGAGAATCGCGAGGTAGTCCTGCGGCGATATACCCGGGGGTAGCATGAAAGCCATCGGAGGAATCGGTGCGCCGAAGGCCGCGACCATGTCTCGCCCATCGTCGTGCAGGATGCGATAAGATTGCAATCCGATGAACGGAGACAGCCACATCTGTTTTATGTACGGTTATTCAGGAAACATGCTGTCGCTCTTGAGGGAAAACTTGTACCGTGCTAAAAGTCCATGCTCTTGTTCCTAGCTCCTCATGTTGGAATAGAGGTTGCAACACACACAGCAGCACGAGTCTACTCATACCTGCGCACCCTTGGGCATCATCGCGCTCTTCGACTCGACGACGGTCGCGATTTGGTCCCCCTGCGCTTGCTCGTGCAACTGCGTTCGTTTTAAGCCGATCTCCTCCGCCCCGGTGTCCCGGATGTGCGCCGCCTTTTCCAGATGCGCCCGCGCGAGCGGCAGGAGCGAGACGTAGTCGACGCGGACGACGAACTGCCCCGGGTTCAAATTGTCCGGGTTCATCAGCTGAGGAATGGTCAGACCCTCCTCGGGCGTCAGGGCAAAAATTTCGGACGAGGGTTTATCCGCCCGGTCGTAGTAACTCACGTAGCGCCAGCTTTGGGGCGAAGCTGCGCCGCCCGGCGTGCCGGATTGCGAATCCGCCCCGGTACTCGACCGTCCGGGGGGTGAAAAGCCGACCGGTGACCCGTCCGTCACCATCTCGTCAATTTTCTCGGCGGGAGTTTTTCCCACATGTTGATTTTCCGTTTTCGGCGTGGCAGAGCCGAGTTTCACTCGATGCGCCGCGGCCAAGGGCGCAGACTCCAGGGTGAGGAGTAGCAGAGACACGACACGGACCGCCATCGTGGCCCGAATTGGTTTGCTCGGCGTCAACTTCTTGAAGCCGGTATTGCACTTCCGACTCCGAGTGGTCAGGAGGTGAACGAGAGGTTGCACTTTCAATACTCGTGGTAATCGTGATCTGAGAGAAGACTAACTGCCAACTAACTGCCACCACATGAACAGACAAAAGAACATTGATTTCCAAGCTCTGCGCTGGGCGTGCGGGGATCCGGTCAAGATCTGCAGTTCGCTTGTGCATGCAGACGATGATCCTGGAAGATCGACGATAGAGGATTCTTCTGTCTGTGAACCTCGAAGGAGAAACTCTTCATATTCATTATTGATCCTTTAGAGTAGAAGTACGTAGATCCAGAGAATATGACCTTAATGCCAAAAAGGTTCGCTGCTCCTAGATCATCAATGATGTAAAGACAAGAGAACAGTTGTTCGCGACAACTCCCCGAACGGAACTGGTCACGGTCTTTCGACGCGTCACGCAGTGAGCGAGAAATTATCTCAATCTAGATTTAGGACGCCTGTCGCGTAAAAAAACTTTCGCAAATGCTGCAAATTGGTTTTTGCACAGTTCATCTTTTGGGGAAATTCTCTGACAAAAGTATAAATGATGAAGCCCGTAGTCTGGAAAGATACCGTAACGAGAACTCGTTTTGGCGTTGCGCTATTCTTTGAAGTTAGACTTGTGCTTCACCGCTTCGGGTCATTTCACTACCTGATTCTATTTGTGTCGTCCACATACTCGCCCAGCTTTTTTAATCTTGTTCCTGTCCTTCTCTCTTCTATATTCTCGTTTGCCTTAGAGTTTTTACATTCCTTCGTGTTCAACAGTTCAATACAGTTGTTCATTGACGACGTTTTAAGACCACGATAGTAGACGGTGGATTTCAGCTGACCTAAAATCTCTGCCGTCGGCTAGCAAGTAATTGACCAAAATGATTTGCAGACTGTGCTGACAGCTGCTGCAGTACTAGAAGAAAGCACGCTACGACATTTGCAGACGAAAAATCGCGCAGCGAAAAGCGGACTATTCCAATTCCTGTTAGCAACAGCTACAGCAAGCGGACATGCAGTAATTCGTATAAACAATTTCAAGGGTTGTGGTTGCGCTAAATAGAAGCCAGTTGCTTAGCAAAAGATGCGATTTCAAAGCATTGGTAGACTGATGAATTCCGAAAAGTTTCAAGCCAAGATGTGATAACTGAAAGAAAGTGAGTGTCGCTGTGGAAAAAAAAAGTTCTAGGTCTGCAAAGAAGAAGACAGCTTGCTAGCCTTAGTTGTGCATCATTTGCATGCAAAAGTCGACCTTCTGCCGCTTCGTCGCGTGATCATCGTAGTTGCTCGAGCGCTTCCCTGCGGCGGCAAACAAGGTAGTCGCAGGAGTATTTGTGACGTTGCTGCCCATCATGCCATTCGTGGGCTGCGGCGTCATCAGCATGGCGTTGGATTGCGTTTGACCTGCACAATTTAGATTTCTTCTTCTTTATCTTTTCACCACGAATTGATTCGAAATCGAATTCGAAATCGAATATATAACTTCGCCTGCATTAAAAATCATCAGAAAGACAAAACAATCCGTGCTTGCATTGTTCCTATTTCCGTTTCGAAAACGAGAACGAAGAGCATCAGCATGGTGATCCATGCATTACTAGGCTGACATACCTGGCGTGGTATTCACCACACAGGCATTGCCCGCGAAGTTAGCCGGCGCCGAAGGTTGGTAAAACTGGGACGCGGGTGCGATCATGGAGGCCACCGGTACCAGTTCGTAGTCCTGCATCATCGGCACGGCCAGGTCGGACCCCCAGATGTCATTTCGGCCACCATGGTAGGGTCGGTACGCAACAGACGACGTCGGCATAAAATTGTGGTTGCCGTGGGACATAGCGAAGACAAGGAAAATGAATTCAGCAGCAAGTTGTAGGACCTATGAATTCTCTTTCACAAACGGTAGTGGTGTTCTCGGAACGCTAAATTTGAATGAGAAAGGAAAGTAAACTGTGCCGATGGTAAGAAAAAAGTTCGACTAAAAAATTACTACAAGACGTGCGCTTCGTGGGGAATCAAGTTTCTAAAGAAGTGCAGTTTTGAATGTTTGAGAACTGTTTTTTTTTTGAGGTGACTCACCCGTTTTGATGCGTGTTTTTGCAAGCAAAAATACCTCAAGAATCTACCCGTCTGAAATTGCTCTCTCTCGGTCAGCCCAGACCAAAAAAAAATCCTGACTCGGAAATGTTCATTTGAACAGCATATGCGTTTTTGTTTGTATTTCGCTCGCCTACAAGGCCCCCCCCGCGTCTGAAATTCCAAAAACGACGCGGGGGGGAAAGCAAAAAATGGCCATGTCACCGATCTGATAACGCCTACAATGGAAGCTGCCTTACGAAACGATGGGGATGGGAACACAGCAACGCTTTTCCTTGTAGCCAGTCTTTGCAGCAGGCGTTCTCTTTTTGAAAATCAAGTAAACGAAGACGAACGTTCGTAATGCGCGAGTTGTCGTTGAAAAATCAGCAGAGGAAAGGGGACTTCCTCGAATTGCGTTGCGTTTACGAAGTGCGTTGCGCGGGAAAAAATGTTGAACTAGACTGATTATGCGTTCGAGAGCAGGCTCGTCCGCACCATCAAATTTTGCGTAGTATAAATTGTCTAAAATTTTGCGTACTTGTGTTAGTTTACGGCTCTACTGAATAAAAAGTTGAAAGATATTAAGCTAGAAAAAAACTCGTGAAGCCCAGTATTCCACTCATGAAGCGAGTTCTATGTGCTTCCCTTCGAAGGGCGACTTGGCGCAGGACGGTGCACAGAGACACGACCGTTCGCATGCTTCACAGCAACACCAAATTGTGAGCCCAACTGCAGCCTACTTCCGTGCTTCTTTGACTCACGAGTCAACGAATCCAACACTAGGTGTGCTGATGCCTGTTGTGCAGGTTTTTGTGGGTTTCACATGATTCGCGATTTCCTTCAATCCATCAAAGCATGAAGAGTCCCATCTTCTACGAACTAGTTCTAATTCAACCAATTTTACAAAAATGAAAATCAGTGTGGAAGAAAGAAATTTCGCTATACCGATGCCGCTTGTTTCTCGAACTTGCCGCGTTCCATGTGGGCCATGCGTTCCAGGACGAGATCCTTCTGGAGAACTAGTAGCCGCTCTTGTATTTTGGCCACTGCGGGATCGTCGTCGTCGAGGCCGTCCGTCACCTTTGACAATTTCCCGGCCACGTCTGCGTAAACGGCGGTTGCCTCCTGTCTTCTTCGGTAGATCGCGTCCTTCTCTTTCGTTTCGCCCTCCGCACGCACGGCAGCTGCCCGGCTAGAGCCGCTCCCCACCGAACGCGCTCGCTGCTGCGTGCGTATTTTGTTGATGCGACCCACCCGGGACAAGTAGGCGTTTAAGAAGTCGAGATGCTCTGCTGCGTCGTCGATATTGTTTGCTCCGCCGTTCGATATGGAACCTGTCGAGTGAAGAAGATCATAATAAAATGATGTTTTGTAACCGCTTAGCCCTTATCCGTTTGCTTCTATGCGCAGCAGCACAAAGCGGCATGCACACGAAAACAGTACTAGACCGAACTACACGACTAACTATGTACACCTATCAGAAACTTACCTTTGCTTGACGACTCCTGTCCGCTGCGTGATGGCTGTCGCGCCGCGTCCTCTTTACTGGCGGAAGAGAACCGCTGTTCCATGAGCTCCACCTTGCGAATAGCTTGTTCCCGTGCCGTCGAAGCGCCTAGCGCAGCTGCGGTTGTCGTTCCGCTAATTGTGTCCTGCTGCCCGTTTTGTTTGTTATCCGCGTCGGCGTTGTTCTCGTTCCTCGTTCTGCCGTCGCTACTGGAGCTGCTAGACATGGAGCTCTCCGTTGTGAAGTCGGTTCCCCGGCCGACTTTGTCCGCGGCGTCCCGAAGGATCTGTGACACGGTCGGAATTCCCTGCTCGTTGTTCCGACCGGACTTCAATTTCTGTGATGAAACAGCACTTCCTCCGCCATATATTGTCTCCCCATTCTGTTGTCCTCTTCTCGACCGGGAGTCCGACCTGGAGCTCCGGACCGAGGCGATCCTGCGCTGCAGGTCTTCGGTGAGTTTCTCCAAGCTGGCGCCCAGGGCGCCACTCTCCACGAGCAGATCGCGCTTCAAGTCGCCCGCGGAGGCCGACAGATCGGTTTTCAAGCCGTCAGCATGGTCACCCAAGTCTTGCTTCAGCAACTCCTCGTGCTGCAGCATGGAGAGCACTCCGTCCTCGATGGCCTGTTTGACCGCGGGACTGGTCGCCGAACCAGTCCGCCCGGATGCCGCGGCCGCCTCAATCGCCGCAAGCGTCGACCGCCCCCGATTTTGTAGGCTGAGCAGTGGGGCGTGGGTTTGGTTTCTGTCCTCCTCGTCGTCGAGTTCCTCCCGGTTTCTTCTGGCCTGCTCCTCCTGCAAGTAGTAGGTCGCTGCGCGCGCCGCGTTTGTCGCGGTTGCTTGTTGTGCCTGGCCAGAAGACTTCAGTTGCGATTTACGAGGAGTAGTAAACCTCTGCTGCTCCTGGATCCGGACAGTTCGCTCGCGTTGCTGTTGCATCTGCTCGGCCTCGCGCAGTGTGCTGTTTCCTCTGGGATCGGGCCAGTCCCACTCGTTTGCTTCCCGGAAGGTGCTATTTCCGCGGGGATCGGGCCAGCTCCAGTTGGCTCGGAATGACTCTCCCGCGTCGCGGAGGGTGGAGTTGCCTCTGGGGTCGGGCCAGCTCCACAGGGAAGATGAAGTGTTGCGCCCACTATCGCGGCCCATGGCAGCCAGCAGCGTACTTTGGCCTCGTGGGTCCGGCCAGCTCCAATTTCCGGAGGAAGGGGCCCGCTGGAGGGAACGGCTTCGCGAAGGATTTCGTGGCAGGTAGACTGGCGCCGCCCAGAGCGGCACGCCGACCGTGTTCGCTTTGGCGATGTCGCCGCGCTCCCCGACCAGCTGTTGCAACCGCTTGGCCAATTCGGCGTCCTCCTGGTCTGCTGGTTGCTGTTGTTGTGGTGCCAGTAGTGGACTACTTTCGCGATCCGCAGCAACTTTCTCCAGTAGCGCCTCCCTAGCCTCATTGCTGCGCGGTCCCGTTATGTTTACCAGAGGCGCTCCTGCACTTGTCGCAGGGCTCGCCGGACTGGCGACCGCAGAACCACTGCTGACGCCCCCCGTAGTTGTGCTGGAGACGGTTGGGCCGTCGCTCGGAGAAGACGTGCTGGCTTGCTGCTTATGCTTGAGCGCTTCCTCCGCATGCATTTTGTGCAACCAGTGCTGCGCGGCCTCTTTCACTTTAAAGTAGATCTTTATGGGGACGTGGTCGGAACCGATTTGCTTGTGCATTTCGGTGATGTGGTCTCCGAGCTCTTGCAGCACGGTCCGCCTGTCCACGTACGCGTCCTCGTGCTCCGCGTTAGCGCTGTCGCGAAAGTAGGACTGCTTCTTGTAAAAATCCAAATCTAACGGTGGCAACGTCGGATAGTCGTCTGGGCTGTATGGTTTTGCGTTGGCTTCCTTCGGATCTTCGGGCAATGGCGTGTACGCAGATCGTCGTCCCTGGGTTTCTTTACTTGACGCCGGAGACGGCTCTCCGGGCTGCGGCCGCGGCGTGGTGCCTTCCCCGAGCCTCGGCGTGCCGTCCTCCACGACGAGTGATATTCTTCCGTGATCCGCATCGTAGTATTCCTTGTTGGCCTCGTGTCTTGCCTTAACGTAAGCCTCATAGGAGTCTTCCTGCGGTTGCGCCTCGTCGTGCTTCGCCAGCTCCAGGTTAATCATTTGCAACAGCGACGTGCCCACTGTTTGCTCGACCCCGTCACTCGCCCCCGCAACCGCGGGTGGAAGCAGCGTGTCGGGCGGAGTCCTCGGCTCCTCGTCCGCAATTTTCGTAGGATCGCCTTTCTGTGCGTTTGGTACCTTTGGCGTCTTTCTGTACCTAGCCTTGTCCTCCGCTTCGTTTGCCTCGGCGTCGCCCGAAAAGCCGACCTTCGCGGGTGTTGCAAACGGTGTTTTTCGAAATTTCTCGTGGTCGACCTGCTCCTCGCTCTGGCTCACCGCGAACCCGACTTTCGCCCGCGCGGCGAAAGGCGTTTTCCGATACGCCCCACTATCCACATCAACTTCCCCAGCGGCCGCGACGTCAAAACTTACCATGTTCTGCTGCGTTGGCGTGCTGGTATCCACTTTCAAGGTTGAATTATTCTCTTCTCCGACACTGTCTCCGACAAGCACCGGAATGCTGTCAAGTGAAGACCCTGACGTCCTTTTGCTCGTCGCACCGTCGTCCGGACTAGATGCGCGACTGTCGCGTTCCGCGGGTACGGGCAGCGCGGTTCTTCGGTAAGCCTTCGAAGCTTTGTCTTGTACCCCGTCCTGCGGAAAAGTTACCGTTGACTTTTTCTTCTTCTTATCGTGCGCTTTAATATTGGCCGCGCTATCCAGTGGCGCGTCGCTACCGTTGAGAAACGCATCCAAGTCTGCAGATTGTCGACTGAAGGAACCATTTTCGTCGCGCACGATCAACTCTGTCTCTTCTTCACTTGTGCTATCGTCCTCGTCATCCTCGTCCAGGGTGTATTGTGGTTTTCCCGTCTTTCGGTATTTCGTTTTGTCCTCATCCTCTCCCCCTGCGTCCGCGAAATTTACCTTCTTGTCTTCGTCCATCGCCCCCTGCTCCTCTGGACTCGGGAATCCGGTTTTCCGGTACTTTGTCTTGTCCTCCTCGTCGCCTGCGTCTGGGGAGAATCCAACAACCTTCTTTCCGCTTTCGAACTCCTGAACGGATTCGATCTTATCGTCACGAAACTGCATAGTTTTCCGGACTACACCGGCTCCGGGTTTTTGCACTTTCTCGGAGGCAGAAGGGGCTTTGGCGTCGGTGTCGGTCGGGGTCGCCGCTGGTTTACTACCAGTAGCACCATCTACTGCCTCTGCTGGGTATTCCGCAACCGTGCTGTCTCGAGTTGTATTCTTGTCCATTTCCGACTCTCTTGTCCAGTCGTCTGGCACATCGTAGTCGCCACTGCGCTCGAAGCCGGTCTTCCTATATTTCTTCTTGTCCTCTTCGTCTCCGGAAGATTCCACATCAAACTCCACGTGGTACTCGTCGCTGTCGTCCGGTGGACTTGGTTCCGGCTTCCCGGTTTTGCGGTATTTTTTCTTGCCCTCGTCGTCGTCCCCGGCGTCTTTGTCGAACCCCACGTGCTTCTCAAACTCCTGCACCGACTCGAGCTTCTCCTCGCGGAACTTCGTCCTGCGCGTTTCAGCAGGAGGAGTACCAGACGCCTCTTGTTCACCTCCAGCGGCCGTGTTTCTTGACACCGTACTGCGGCCCTCGGAGGGGTTCTCGGCCTCGTCCTCGTCGTCTTCGTCGATGGGTGCGGGAGGTGGAAACCCGGTTTTTCGGTATTTTGCCTTGTCCTCGTCGTCTCCCGCGTCGGGCGAGAAATTCACGTTTTTCTCTTCAGTCGCGGGAATGTCGGTGGGGTACCCAGTTTTGCGATACCTCTCCTTCTCCTCGTCGTCCACGAGGGTGGACGGAAATCCGACTTTCTTCCCGGTCTCGAACTCCTGTACTGACTCCAGCTTTTCCTCGCGGAACTGCGTCTTCCGGGTCGCCTCGGCCGCGGAGTCACGACTGGGCTCCTCCTCTTGACCCATGAGGCCGCAAAGACCCTAGAAGACGAATTCAACCGTTCCGACGAGACGAAGTTCTAGGACTCCCCGTCTTTTAGCCGCGTGAAATAAAGGTCATCTTGGGGCATGTTTTCCGGGCATCCTGAGAAGAAGCCTACACCAAAGTTACGTGAAATAAAAATAATGATAATCCTCTGATAAAACATAATAAAACATGCTGGGGTAAAGAATGGGAATAAAAACTCAATGCGAAAATAGTGTGTAATATAGTGGGGACAAATTTCAAGATGAGTGCTGGAAAGGTAGATCAAGCAATTTGTGCTGAGCAACATTCATAGATGTTGATGTTGTGAGGAGGACGACTAAAACCAAACTAACTCAGTTGCTAGCAGTTGCACGAAAAACAGAACGAAGAAACGACTGGCGCGGTTAAGGACGAAATCCGATTTTTTTTTGTGGAGCAAAAAAACCGAGACTCGTACGATTTTCCTATGTTCGTGCGCAGTTGTATTTTTTGTACGAAACCGAGCAGCTGTGTTGTGTGCTACAGAAATTAGTCGCAGGAAGACCGAAATTCTCGAGATTCAAGCTCTTTTGCACAGCGACCGAGAATGGGAATGCGGACGTTCTGTGAACGACCTTGCCGAGATGGATGCGGTTGAACAAAGAACTATATCGCTTAAGATGACAATCTGCCCAGCAGAGGAGCTTGCAGTAACTTATGCAGGGTATCTATGATGTTTATCTTTGTGTGAGACATTCTTGTGCCTGCAGCACGACTACAGCTATTCACGCCCATTATGCATTATTTGATCCTCTCACTGACTACATATTCAATTTGATACCCTTGTTCAGTTCTGCTTCAACATCTGAGTAAAAAACAACAAGCCACTCAAGTTCTTAGCTGCTACGGGCACAAAAAATGCTTCATCAGCACAAAGAGGAAAGGTACTACTCGCGTAAAGATCCCTATGTTCTCAAGATCATGACCGCGTGTACGGAACATACCCTGGACGGTAGGAGAACCAAGGCGCACTCCTCCTCTACCTCCCGCGGGAGGTGACTGTTACATAAAATTCAATTCAGGGCGGACTGCTACTTTTGTCGCTTATTCACTAAATCCTTCAATGAGCTGAGCTGGTCCGCAAGCGGCTGCGGCCGGCGGTTGCCATTCCACTGATTCTGGCCGCCACCACGTCCTCCGGTGGGACCGTTCCAGTGTTGGGGCGCGTTTCCTCCTGGTCCGCCCGGATTTCCGTACTGTCCTCCGCCACCGCGGCCACCCTTGCCGCCGCCGAAGCGCTGTGCGTTCGGTAATGCGTGCAGGTTCACGGCGGGTGGGGGTGGGCCCTGGCCCGGCAGCGTCGCGACCGGGGGCGCAGTCGAGCGCGGGGGCAGGGGGGTCCAGCCCCGGTTCGTCCCAGTGGTGGATGATGCGCCGATCACAGGTGGGGGGGCGTGGGAGCTAGTCGCTGCGGTAGTGGAGCCGGAAAAATTGCCGTAGGGCACTGGGTTATTGGAGGGGATGTTGTTTGCTACACCTCGGGGAGAGGGATCGTTGGGCTTCACTGGGCTTTTCCGATTGTTCACAAGGGACTTCAGGTTCGAGGGAACGATGGAGTTATCGCCGCGCTGTCCGCCGCCTTTGCCGCCGAAGTCGTTGGGGCCTGTTTTAGCAAACGCAAGAAGATCTTCAATTCGTTTTGCCACAGATGTGAACTCCATTTTCCCGAAGCCAAAAGACCCTACTTGGGGCCTGGAACTGGTCCCATGAACAACCCAATCTTCCCAAACACAGGAACAGAAGAAAATGCTCATGCTGATGCTCCGAGTATAAAAGTAAATCAATTGTATATTGTAAAGTACCTCCTTTCCCGCCTCCCTGTTGGGAGTTCAGCTGTCGCATGGCGCCGGCGGTTTTTTCTAAGCGGCCTCGACGCGCCAGTTCGACGTCACGGTCGTGATCCAGTTGGATTTGCACTGTAACTGCTTGGCCAAAGAGCTTGATTTCTAGCGCTTTCCGGAGTTCGGTTTCGCAGGGCCCGCCTTCCAGCCAGGGCACTTCGCCGCCGACCATCAGGGCGAACTCGTCATCTGATATTTTGCGAACCACCGGCTTCTCTTTGTTCGTTTGCCAGTGGATGCATGGGGCTTCGGACGCTTTCTGAGCTTCCTCCTCAGTCGTGTACTCAACCACAACCTGAAAGTGAGTTTTTACACACGCATTCATTGATTCTTCGACGAAGATCACAGTCATATTGCAAATTTAAGAAGAACCATATGCAAGCAGAAGCATACTAGGCAAAAAATGAATCAGGGCGGCGTTACTGAAATCAGGAAGGCGAAAGGTTTTACCACTCCGAAACTGATCCCGGTTATTGGCTGCTCCAAAAAGCGGATGTTGCGCAGGCTGCCAAAATCTTGTGCCTTCTTTCGAACTGCGGTGGAGCTTGTGGTCGAGAGGAGGTTTGCAATCAAGATGCAGTGTCGCGCAGTGCCTCCTCCCTCAGGAAGTCCGGGAGGGGCGGCCATTCGCACATCGTGCACCCGTTCGCGAAAGGCGGGGTTAGCTGTTGAATTCAATTGAAATTCGATATTTTTGCTTTTTTTTGATGACAATGTCCGGATGAAACTCGACTAGAAAAGCAACACAAATACGCAAAATTTTCTTTCGCAAATCAAAAATTGATGCTTCTATCCGCAATACGACGGACTTTGAAATCGAAAACGCGCCTTGGCTATCGTAGTCATACCGTGGCCTCCCTTTTTAGACATCCCCTTCCTTGTTGGCAGCGTGACGCGGTTCGCGAAATCTGACAGTTTGATTGGCTTATTGAGATCACTGGGCAACCCGATTGGAATCGGGGGCAGATAGTTTTGGGTTCTCTCTCGTAAATTGTCGAAGTGTTCCGGCACAGGCAATTCCTCGGAGGGCTCCTCTTCGTCGTGCTCCTCCTGTTCGGTTTTCTCCCCGGAAGACTCAGTTTCTTTGGTCGCTTTTTTCGCCCCAGCACCCGCGGCTCCACTGTCGGTTTCCTTCTCTCCATCTCCACTCGCTTCTGGCGCGGGGGCCACCGCGTCGGTATTAACCCGACTCGTCCCGGTTGCACTTGCCAGCGCAAGGTCTTCCGGTTCCGCTTTCAGCGCGTCGTCGACCCTTCGCTGCTTCGGCGAGGGGGACTTGCCCGCATCTTTCTGGGCTCTTTTTCTGCGCTTTCTCGCCTCGTGCCTTCGGATCCGCGGCAATACGTCGTTGGCCACTGTCATATCCAGAGTGATAGGCTCGAGCTGCAGCAAGCCCCGACCCGACAGACTCGCGCGCCTTGCTTTGACAGAAGGTGAAGAGACAGGAGGCGCAGCTGTGGCTGTGCCGGCCGCAGAAGAAGACGTCGCGGCTACATTGGCGCCTGTGGTGGTTCTTGCATCAGTTCCGTTTGTTGTGCCATTGGCATTTGGCGGTGCCGCGGCAACATCTGCTTCCGCCTCTGTTGCATCCGTTGTTGCAGAGAAAGTCCGCGTGGCCCGTGCTGCGGCCAGAGCGGTTGCGGCTGCCTGCTGGTCGGCGGATGAAGATGCCACCGCAGGCGGCGCTGCTTTCGCTGCTCCAGCGACAGTGCTCGCCGCGGCCCCTGCCGCTGCAGCAGGTGGCTTTGCCTTGTTCTTCGGTGGCCGTGCGAAACGACGCGGATCCCGCGGCGGGGAATCCGTGTCCGGCTTCCCGGGTGGGGGAATCACCCCGAGGTCGCCATAAATATCTTCTTCGTCATGGTCCATTTTGGTCGTGTCAGAGTACTTTTTTAAAAAACTTCTTCAGTATCGAAAAATCAGATGAAAACGGTAAATAACGATCGCGTTGGAGTTGGTGGCAACACCAAGACCGCTTTACCGGTTGCAATATTGTCGCGTGAATAAAGAAACAGCAGAGTAGTTCTAAATTTCCTTGCCAACCACGACGTTTTTGAGGTCAATCAACTTACTTCTCCGGGCGGCCGGAAAATCAAATAGTGAAGCGATATGAGCCTTCAAAAAATGCGAGATTGGGAGGCCAAGAAAGACGACAGAAACGACTCTCATTGATCGTAGATGAGTACTCCTTTTCCCCCAGTTGAGACCCCGTGAGACAGAGGCAAAACGACTCTAGTAGTCTGTCGCAACCTCTGCAGCCGGTCTTTTGCTTTTCATGCTTGCTAATTTTGATGTTGACGCTCCGAAGTACGGCACTTTACAACTACAGCTAGACTTATTTCTACCATATCCACATCTTCACCCGGCATCCACAGAAACAACTGAGACCACTGTGGAGTAGAGGGAATGATTGTTTAGGTTTGCTGAATGATTGATGCAAAACTTTTGACACGGCAACTCAACAACTGGA
>JACKZZ010006261.1_pt1 | contig 20343 bp, 11 predicted proteins | sample 8027871 | NCBI WGS metagenome assembly JACKZZ01 (sample SAMN15724774, study PRJNA655200) | protist metagenome | isolation source: fluorescence activated cell sorting (FACS) single amplified genomes of... | place: USA: West Boothbay Harbor, Gulf of Maine | collected 2000-07-19
CTGCGACAATGCTGCAGGTGTGTATCTGTTTGAAACTTCGGGGAGCGACCATATCGTACAATTCAGTATGACCGTTCCAACTCACAGCTACAGGTCGTTTGACTTTGTGAAAAGCTGTGTACGGCTGCTTAGATTGCACGGTAGGATGCGTCCAATACTGATCTGCGTGCGTCCTTGTAGGCGACGTTTTCACAAAAGGCCCCAAAAAAACATTACACTGCAATATGACGCCATGGTTTCCGTTCACACCGAAGGGTTCATTAAGAGAGGGCCTCGCATAGTTCTTTGCTAATTCGAGGTCCGGCGTGAAGTAAACAGCTTCACCCAGCAAATTCGAGTTATCTGCCGGCGTAAATTGTCCGGAAATGAACTCGACTCGCAAATCGTGATTTACCGTTTTATGCCCCTGATCATACCCTTCCGTCGGTGCGAGGATCGACATAGCAGCTCTTGCAGTGGTGCCATGATAAAGCGTAGCCATTTTTTGGGGGTATGCCCTTAATTCGCAATTCGAAGAATCGCCCCCTCCTTTAATTTGACGCTCACGACAGGCGTCTATGGTTTCTTTGATCTTTTGTTTTGTTTCGAGGTCTGCCGCAAGTTCCTCGTGCCAATCTTCCATCTCCGTCCGACTTTGATGGCCAAAATGAAACTTCGACTGAGGTAGAGATGAAGACGAGCTTGTGAGAATAATATCGAGCTCCTCGATTTCGTACTGACTTTTAGTCAAGTCGACTTGGAAGAACTGCTCTTCCTGGGGAAGTTCCTCCTTTGACGATCTCCCCGTCAAGAATCCGCCGGTAAAGAATTTGGGCCACGCTCGAGACGAACTTGTGCCACGGTCCTGTGGCATCGCGAATGCACTCGTGCCATCTTTGCGCAAGATCTCCATTTCCAGAGACTGGAGAATTTCATCCGCAGCGGCAGTGCGATCTGCAGCTGTTGTTGACGCAATTCTTCTCGTGAGAATGGCCAACTTTGTGGTTCCGTAGCGCTCATTGACATTGAAATCCTCCACTGGCCAGGTAGACAAGATTTTTTCGAGCTCCTGCTTCACTTTGGCGTTGAGTTCGTCGGCGGAGATCCTTGTTCTCACGTCGGCAGAAATCCTTGTGCTTAAATCGGAGGAAGTGGACGAGGCAAACGGATAGATGATACTCTGGACAATTTTATCCGATTCGGAATCGGAGTCCGAAGACGTAATGTTGACCTCATCATCAAATCGAAAAAACAATCGCAGAGGTTTGCCCAAATACGTGCCACTGGCAGCCGTGCCACTCGCGCCATCAGGAGAAGCTGCTTGAGTGAGCTGCTCAAGTCCGATCATACTGCAGAACGATTTCATGGTTTGCTTATTCAATTGTTCTATATTTTTAATGTCAATCCTTTTTTTCAACGATATATAATACGGTTACCAGATGATTATGATAGATCTAATCATATGTGTACGTCGATTCTTAATTTTGTATGTCGATTCTTAGTTTTGTATGTAGATTCTTAATTTTGTATGTAGATTCTTAATTTTGGAGTAAATTTTGATAAGAAACGTGGACTGAGGAATCGTTCGTTTAATCTTTTAGAATTTCACAAAATTTTTTGCTGCGATATTCCATTCGAAAAGTTGTGAGAAGAACGATACTAGAGAAGATCACGAGATTCACTAGTGAGAACGCTATTGCTGTAGTAATTGCCGCATTATCAATAAATCCTAAGCTATAGCATCGCGATAATCTTGCGTATAGGCCGGCGAAACATAATCAAAATAGAGCTGACAAGGTAATAGCAATAGCAATAGCAATAGCATTCACAATGTCGAGTTCAAATCAACTGGACATGGCGCCTCAAAGGACGAAATGACTCACCACAAGAGAAGACTAAACACTCACAAACAAAGTATGGTAGTGTGCAGTATTATAGGATAATCACGACTATGTAGGACATTTTCATCTTCCTTTTCCAACCCTCACATCCCTTTCGCGCCTACCACCACCGCCGTACGTAACCGCAATTATCGTCTCTCGTTCGCAACCATTATGATATTGCACTACTGGAAGTGCGACGAATAACCACTTCTTCGATTATCCATTCAAGCTATGCTGCTATGCTCATCTTTGTTCCACCCAATTTCCCCGTCATCTTTTCACCAATTCCTTAATCCGTTCAACCCCCAGAAACGCTCCACATGCTACGCCCATACTTCTCCCGCCTTCTTCGTGTTAGGTGATCTTCCGCATACTCGGCTATCCCAACGTGATGCGTTCAATTCCACATGTTTTCCAAATCGCTTCAGAGTGCTTTCATTCGATGAAAGAATTCACGTTTCTCCAAACAAGTTCCCTTAGTACAACCCTCTAACAATTCTTTCATGTATTCCATATTTTTATCGATGAGTCCGATCTTCACTACCGTTGCCTTGTATACCTCGGATATCAGATTGGAAAGACATCTCCAATCCTGATCCAATTTCTGTTCCCGCGACGAAGATTCAATCTCACGTACCTTCGCCACGTCCAAGATCCTTAAACAATGCGTACTCCCCGTTTTCGTTATCACCAAAGACGGAAGACCAAAATCAATACCGCATAATCCTTCATCATGCAACTCTATAATATACCGCACACACTGTATCGTCACCCACACCGATAGATCCGAAGTAATACCAACACCCGTTGGATCATATTCGCAGATCTTGCCATCCCAGTGTAGGTCCGGGTGGCTCAGCACATTAAAATCGTACAATAACTTTCCGACCTTACGATAGAGGACCACCGACACATGTGATCCTAGCACCTCTACTTCAGCTGTCGCGAAGATTGGCAACCACCAAATTCTGACACTTTTCGCACCGTCAACTCTATTCTGATGCAGCTTTATGTTCTCTTCCTTGTCCCACAATTCGTTGTTCCGGATCGCCGCTATCACCGGCACGCCAGGAGGGAAATCTACTCCATTTCGCTTAAAAGTCCACCCCGTAATGACAACATAAGCCTTCAGAACGCGGGGACTGTCTAATACTAGGTGAACCTGTGCCCTGTCTCCCACAGCCACGCCAACTAGCGTTGCCATCATCAGAGATTTCGCCGTAGTCGGCCGATTGCTAGGTTTCATCCCGAAACCTATTCCGACGCTTCGTTACGTGTGAGTAGGATAACCGGAAAATTACGAGGAGACAGTCATCGTGATTCACATCTCAGAGATACACGCAACGAGTGACAATGAAGTAGTGTTGTTTCCGTCGTATCATCGAGATCAGTGATGTGTTTCATCTCGCACCAATTCCACGCTCCCGGCTATAACACAGTCTGTTCAATCATCAATCTTTGTAAATTGGAATTGAGCGAAATTCGCTAAAGCTTATACACTTACACTTACACACAGCCCACACTGAGGCCCGATCAGCATGTAACTACATGCATCGATTGTTTTCTTTTCTTTTCTTTTCACACTTTCTTTTATGCTCGATTGAGTCCATTCGCAACAATGCTTACAAATAACGATCGCAGTAAAAATACTAACCAGAACTTCTTTTGCAGATAAAGGGGAGGATAGACATCGTTTCTGACAGTGACGTATGACTTACACTAAAGTGGTATCGGAATAATATCCCAGGATGATAATTTTTGAAGAAGTTTCAGTGCATGCAATATCTGTAGATATGAAGTTCTAGATAACCAAACAATCCAAACTTGCACAGCTATTAAAAAGTACGAATAGTAAACTACACACACAGTACGTTGCCAGAAGTAATTTTAGAATTTACACTAACTCATTACCACTCAGAACGTTGGATTAAGGTCGGTTTTTCTCGTGCACTCCTGCACGTCTGGGCGGGAGTGTAATCTCCACACCCCGTTCTATTCAATTACTCAATCGCAACATCTATATACTCCATCCTAAAAAGTAGTTCCTTGCACTTTAACTAAAGTAATAAAAGATTCCACACCATATTCCACCTTCCCCTCCATTGTTCACTGAAGTGAACTACGTGCCACTGTTCGGCAGCCAGTCTTCGAAAATGCTGTTCGATCGACCACCGTATCCTGCTCATATTGGTGCCTTGCACCCCACCCACCAATTGATTCCACTCCAGCAACAATCCTCTTATCTGTACCGCATCCGGTGGTATACATACGGCCATATCATCGATGAAGACCAGATCGTTCACCAAGCTTCCAGTCACCCCATCGTAAAGAATCCTCTGCAACACCACTAACCAAGCGTGGATCATAAAACACCTGAGAAACAAGGCATGGCGTGCCGTCCACTGGCCATGACATTGCAAACACAGCGACTGAAAAACCATTTTCTCACTTGCAGATTCTCTATTGCCAAATAAATTCCAGTTGCTTCAATCCAACCCCGAGTCTTAACCCACGCATTCCGCATCTATTCGAACACCACCATTCCTATCCCAGAGCCACACTACTCCTTATCTGATATCCCTTGCATTTCATCCTCAGACGCAAACATTTTATTTGGTGAAAGTCTGTCAACCCCAGCACCGCCCATTCCATTTACATATGCCGATTCGGCATGGCGTAAAAAATCTTCATCCCCATCTCCAAAAATCCCAAACTCCGATTTCTTTTTTGCCGACACCTTTTCCACCACTGTCCCGAAAACCAAATCTGCAATGGCAACCATGTGTAATCCCCTACAGTGTATTGATCCCCCAGCATAAATTTCCTTAACCATCCGCAATATAGACCCCTGCAATTCCACATTGTTCCAGCCATTCGGGAAAACCTTGTCCAGGACATCAAAGCTGACCAACTCATCGAGTTTCGTCAGCCATTCATCAATGACTTCGTTCACTTGTTGTGCTATTAGCCGCTCCTCATTGATGTTCCTCAATCTCGCTGTTGACGCAATGATGGATCTAATCCAGTCGTTCATCCTTTTGTCTTCGTTTCTCTCCAATCCCTTGGCTAACTCGACCACAAACTTCGTGGCTTTACCCCAAAGGATTTTGATGGTAATGGTGTTGTCGCTACACAATTCTAGCGCCTTTCGTTGGTACTGTTCCATCGCCTTTACGATTTCCACTATTGAGCTGTTTTTTATAACTCTGATCGCATCGGAATCCGTCAAGCCAGAGCCAATCTCCTTGTCTAACTCCCCGTACATTGCTATCAATTGATCGGGAATGTCCCAATTGTTCACACCCGCCACCGTAGACCACGCCGAGTATCCTATGAGATGTGACTCCGCTTCTTCAATTCCATCTCGATATTTGTCCACTAACTTGGAAAACCACTTCGTATCGACTTCACTCGTGACTAGACGAGCATTCTCCAAATCCGCTATTACATTGCACACCGCAACCAAGTTAGCATCACAGACCGCTTCCGCACCACGCCCTTTTTCGAATACTCCACGAGCAAAAGATAGAGCGAGCTCTATGTCTCTCATCACCCACCCTTCGCTGAATGTTCCATCGGATCCATCTCTCAGTTCGGTAATATTGCCAGTTACCAACTCCAGCATCATATTGCTATTTCTGGGTCTACGTAACCTACTGCAATCTACAGCCGCCGAAAGACCAGCAAGACCGTTGGAGTGTAAATTCGCAAGGTTGAAGATGTTTCGAAACACAACCCAGTAGATCGTTGACGAATCCACCCCCTTGTCCAGTAAATTGCGGACCTGCAGCTCTGTTTCACATTCAGGACAGAGGAAGAAGACAGCAGACAGCATCACGCCATTAATCTGCACCCGTTGAACAGAACAAAACTGACCGACACCCGCCACCGCACACATTGCAGCCTTCATTTTCACGTGCGTACGAATCACGTTGAGGTTGTAATCATACTTTTCATCAATACCAACTGTGGCGTAAGCATTTCGCCTTGTCGTCGGATCATTCGATGCAACCTGGCCGGAGAAGACGAACGTATCACCCGCTCTTGAAATATCTTCTATTCGGACCAGATCCTTCGCGCACCATTTATTCCAATATGACGAAGCGAATTCTGGACTAACAACAGGCCTTAAATCGAACCCCGCCGAAGTCAGGAAGTCTTTAGCTGACAGCATTTTCGTCAAAATCTCAGATGACGCCGCACTGTAGAGAAGAAGGAGAAGGAATCAAGCGAAGTACTTCATTTTGCAGGTATGCCACAACATCGCGCGCGAGACTAACATGACCATTCTAAGAGTCAGCAGTAAGTTTTTCTATCTCCTCACTACTCACAACCCTCAACTATTGCGGTGCACAGATCCGGATTCATTGAACAACCCCGATTAGGAGGGTATTTCCACCGCTGAGTTTCTGGACCCACATCGCTAACAACAAAAGGACTTTCATGCAATTCTCTTCATCCCACACCACCCGCACCACCTACTCCACCCCACCAATCGCAACTGTGAAGAAAAATATCCGTCACCCAAAAACACCGCCCTTACGTACTCGCCGCATCCGCGACCACTACTTTGTGATCCAGTACCTGTGTTCACGGGAAGGACATGCCACATTATGGATCCAAATAATCGTACAACGCTCAGTCTTGCGCAAAGGTACTCCTACTTCACAGGGCAAAACACCGCAGAATACGCATCAGAATTCGCTGGCCGCAAATCACCAAGCACGGCACCCAAGAAACACGATAGAGTAAATCACAAGGTAAGACACCCAAGAATCCGCATCAGATTCCGCTAGTCGCAAACCACCAGGAAAAGATTCCACCTTCATATTCATCTGTATTTCACAGAAAAGACAATCTTCCAGGGCTAGTCGTGTTACCAAAACCCAGTCAGGATATCAAACACGACCCCTCCAATGCATCGGTTCAGAACTCGGAAGGTAAAATCTACACCGGCTCATCATTCAGCGCTGCAGCACGTTCTCTGTTAGTCGGCACGACGAAATCAACCGCATATAGGAAGATACTAACATTCTTGTGCGTCTTGCATTCGTCGACAGGTCTGACCCCATCAAGACAACGGGCAGCATCTAGGGCCTCGACTAGACTCACACGGAACTGCATAAGATATGAAACGGTATATCTGTAGGCACGGCCAGTCATCGTAAGGATCCGGCCCATAGCAAATCCAACGTGGATCCACGCACAAAAGCAGCAACATCCAGAACTTAGACTCATCTGCGCTCGGCCGATTGAAATTTGTGGACAGGCCTCAAAGACCGAAGGGAAGCGCGCCTCTAATAGTCTGTGCAAAGCCGTCGGTATCCACGTAAACAACGAAATCCAGCGACGTCCGCTTACATACACCCAACATCATACTGAGGGAGGTGGTGTTGAATCAAGACCAGCACCAGATCAACAACTCGGCAACACTTGTTGGAAGAAATACCAAAAAGGGGACAAATCCACTGGAAATTCGGGGCGATAACAAGGTCGTTCCTTTATGTTTCTGTCTTCCTAAGACGGCCAGGGCATGCTATATTTCTGCAAATTCGCCGACACATTCGCCAGATCGCTTGGGAGAATCATCAGAGATCCTTAAGCATATTGTATCGTTCATGAGATAGGAAGCTAAGGAGAGTAAACGGTCGTCGCACATGGTTCACCATTCAGATCGCTACCAGTCCTGTCACAGGATAACAACATTCTTGTGACGACCATTCAGTGGAATACCCCACTCATCACGCACGTCAGCGAACCTATACATTGCCCCGGAATATTTATCCCGCGAGAACCTTCGACAGGCACAGCGAGTTTGACGCAGACATATTCCGAAAAGGCAAACGGCCTGATACCGCCGGGTCTTGACTAATCCCGACCAATCATATTCGGCACAGCATCACCTACGGCGTACATATGGCGGTTCATTTCGCTGTATTAGGAACTTCGCGACGTGTTAACACCGGCGGACAAAATAAAGAAGCGAAGAGGAAGAAGTTGGAGAAGCGCCCCCTTTGTTCTAAGCTCAAGCGAAGCATATGGTCAAATCTACCAAGGCCATACCGCACGCCGTTCTATCGCCTTCAATTCCGTCAATAAAACGTCCCATTTAAGACAACAACTCCAGAACGGAATGGACATTCCGTAAAGCCAGGCGTTATGCTTAATTCCATCACAGAGAAGATAAAGGTTTGCTCAACCAGTGAGAAGCAAAAATTGCATTAACAACGAAATCACATCCGAGAGATTATACTCCCGTGTTCACGCTTTCTTTTTTTCTTTTGACTTTCTTTTTGACTCTTCTTTTCTTTCATTTCCAGTCCATTTATGAGAAATGAACATGAAGACATAAAGTCACAACCGGCATACATAGTAAGACAACACAAGAGGCAAGTAGGAGCATCGCGAGATGAAACCCAGATAGCAGCTCGAGCGCGTCATTTACTAAAGAATGTTGTAGAGCTATGCGTACTAGTCTAATCTACCCACTTTAGATCTGTAAAAGTGAACTCTGTAAAAGGAAAAATGTACTACGTTACCCCCGTCACGCCACGAACCACGATCTCCTAATTCCACCTCCCCGGTCCGTCCCCAATAACCCTTCACTCCAACTTTTGAGCGCCTACTAACAGCATTTTTGGTTAGGACAACGTGCAACCACAAGCACAGCCCATCCTCGCTCAATATTGTGCTGTCCGACCTCATCGTAACTCCCTTTATGAATGAAGAGTCCGCAATTACGCTAAACTGGAAATCATTCCCGATACTCGCACAGAGCACTAGGAAAGCTGCCAACGTCAGACTGCCCAGCATCATTCCTGAAGACAATCCAACTCATAGCAGGGAAAGAAGGCAGCGACCGCGCATATTCGGTATTTAATCGGATTAACAGCATCCGCTTCCAAAGGGGCATCACACCATCAATGACAATTCTGTCACAGCGTAGCCAACATCAGCTTCAACCTCTGGAACCACTGATACATCACTAGCATTCAGCGGCACATTTTGACACGTTGTGTCATCATAAAGCACACTTCGAAATGGCCAACTCCATAATCGAAGAATCCGCGCGCAGCCAGTAGCATCGAAGAGTAAATTGGACTCCAAATCTTGCAAGAGTGCAACACCGAGGAACAGTGGGCACCCTCATTATTGACGAGGTTTAGCTATATTTCGGAGGAAACCATCCAACCAAGAGACCAACACAAGGAGCATAATACGGCCATAATGTGATTCGCACCAGTCCCAGGCTAAATCCGTAATAACCCCTGTATTAAGACAAGCATTAGCAGCCGCAGACGCAAGACAGTGGCTAAGCAAACTGAGACTTGAACAGAACCTTTGAGCAAACCAATGAAGGTAAGCGATAAGCATTTCACTTACCATCATGGCAGCATTTCAGAAGCAATGGGAGCACACACTCTGCAAAGTAACTAGCACAGAGTCAGTGAGAGAACGTCTCAACTGGAACCAATCTGGAAAGAGGCACATATTAATCTGACACGGCGTAAGAAGACAGTGGCAGGACCAAAAGTCCACAATTACTAACGAGCAAGCAAAGGGTCTGCAAGACGCTCAAACGACGTACAATATGCGCATAAAGCTCCGACGAGGATTATTTTCCCGTATACACCATGGACCCGACATCAAGCTAAAGTTACGACGTACGCAGAGCAAGACCGATACAAACAGCACCCGATCTCATTAGATCAAAGTACGCATAGTTAGGCAAAGCAACAGGCAAGCAATCACGGTCACCGACGTCTACTTTAACGTATCCATAAGGTGGCGCCCAAATGCCGCGTAACATTGCGGCCCCAAAGAAGTTGGGGGATCAAAATCGTTAGGCAGCAGGAAAGGGCAAAGGCAAGGATACCACAAACAGGGCAATTTCCACCATCCAGGATTCGAATCGATAGTATCAATCACGGTTCAATTTATAAACCGGCATCATCTAGCACTCACTAAGGGTAAAAGTATCCGGAAAGCCACCCAAGCACACGATCAAACATGCACGGCGCTTCTCAATCCACCATGAGAAGATAGAGTCCATCGACTCGTTGATAAGAGGATGCACATCACTCTCTAGTAACAGAGACCTTTTAGTTAAAGACCCAAGTATCGGATCTGCGGACGTACAAGGCGGCTGAAGCAAAGGCAGTATCGGGACTAGGCTAGCAGTGATTTTGTCACAGGCAGCATATGGACATCATAAACAGGAAGCGGACAACCGAGCTTCCTGGAATTCATAAGGAACGGCGGCGAACATTGCAGCACCGAATGGTCCCGTTCCCAGAGAACGGCGCTATTTGAATTCGTGAAGTCACCAGTATGAAATTCGGGCAGCCGTTTCCACGCACACCATTCAAGAGAGGACCACCATTCCGAAGACAAGCTCGGCAAAAGCAATGCCAGAAATACACACCTTCCGCTCTTTTTTAGGTATTGATTCAAGATAGAAATCAGCTCAAGCATTCAACAACTTGTGAATAAAAGGACAACCGAGAAAAGAAAAACAATTGCGTAAACTGGTTTGCCTTGCAAAAAATCTCAATATTCAAGTCACCCTGAGACTCAAATGCAACAGATCGCGACTAACACAATTATATTCAAGGGTGACTGCAATCGTATAATAGGTAGGTAAATTGGCACTATCACTATTTATCCCACCACATGTAACACTTCGTCAGATCCCACACAGCCTGTGCGCAAGTCCCCGATGATTTCACAAATCCTCCTAGCATCCTATCCTACGTCGAATCAGTGTCCATCTAACTCCCACCTGCTTGCAATTCGATCTCTTTCAGAGAGCGGTCTCAATACTCCAGTATCGACCAATCGCCTCCCAAATGTCGCAGAATTCGAATCACCATTACTATCACCGCCCAATTCACAATTTCCACTCCTAGGAAAATTTCCACCACCCAAGTTCTCGACATCCAGAATGTCTCTGAGCACTAGCTCCATTAGCGCTATTACGGTTGTGCATTCTTCACAAATTATCTCCCCTTGCATAACCCGTATTGCATACCATGCAAACGCACCCGCGTCCCCGAAGTCAATTCTCACATCCAGATTCGTCGATATTAGGTTTCTGCTAATCCAGCCAAATAGTATGCCCACATGCTTTCGAATAACCTCATCCACATCGCTGGATGAGAAATTTCTTTCTACCAAGTCATCCCTGGCGTTAAGCAACTTTTTTATGGACACTTCTCTGTATCTATCTTCGCGTAAAAACCATCGCTTCATCATACTCACCACCTCCTTTATCCCCACCACACCATCCCTAAAACCAGCTCCTCTCATTTCCGTCGCCAGACTGTGTTCGGTAATCATCTCTCCAGTCCGCATCGATAATTCTTTCAGGAAACCTATCTTTTGAGGGACCAACATTTTCGCAAATGTAGCTCCGACCTCTCCCACCATCAACGCATTCTCTAATAGTGCATGTGCTTCTGCCAAAAACACATCCATCGCACCCTGTTCTGATTGGCATATTTTGGAGCGCACAGCAGTTTCGCCCGAGTCTTCTTCCATAAAAATCGTCGTTAGAATCCGCATATTGTACGAACCCCGCAACCTAACCGCCTCTCTCAGTCTATCTTCCACTCTCCTTATGTACTCCATATTCTTATCATCCGCCACTACACTCTGAGAGCACCGAATAAAAACTCGCTGAATCAAACCCAGTAGTTGGAAAATATCTCGTTCAAACCAGTACTCATAGTCGAGTTCTTCATTCGTTTCGTATAAGTCCCCCATGTCTACAGGGATTATTCCCTCTATCACACCATTCGCTCTGCTCTGTACCAGCATCGTCTGCATATTCAGCGTTACCCCAAAACGTTCGTAACCATGCGCATGATGTGTAAATCGTATTGCCCCTAGAACACAAGCAAAAGCCGTTTCGGTCGTTATGGATCGCATATCAGACATTCGACAGGAAGACGCAGCCACATCCTTGTAAAACACAATCATCCTGTTAACCGATTCAATCTCCACCAATATCACCGCTGCTGGTTGCAAAAAGTATCCCGCTCGATCTTGTAATGACAATCTCGAAAACGTACTCCACACATTCCGGCTAGAATCATTCAGTTCTGCTTCAGAGATAACTCCGACTACTCTGCATTGTAGTTCGACATGTAGGGCGGCCAGGATGTGGTACCTAGCACCATCATCAGCATCATCAACATCCTCCACCACCGTAAGATCTCGAACGTGCTGCTGCTTCACGATCGAAGGTATCATTCCCTGCAAATATGCTACTTGCTCGTCAGAAAACTTCCACCTCATTATCTCCTCCATTGAGACCTTCGCTCTGTATCTTTCTTTCACTTCCTCATTTGTAGGAATTCTATTCGCTACAACCGGCGTTTCCACATGGCGTCCCGTAAACTGGTTGAAGGCTGCACCTGGTCTAGCCCACATTTCCGTTCCGTACGGCAAATCGATATTGCCAATCATATCGCAAAGACTTCTCGAAGATGACTCAATACCAATTCCCGCCCTGGTATAGCACCAACAACAATCTGCGTATCCCACTACCACTGTAGGTACAGGAGAAACTCTCGAAGACTAGTTTTTCAGCTCGGTGATCTGCCCACATTCACCACACAACGAGCTGTACTAGAAGATAGGAGGACAAGCCATTCTGATAATTATGTTCTCGACATCATTCTCCGACGCACCAGTACTCTCATTGCAGAATACTGTAGCTGCTCATAGCTTCTACTCAGTGAAGATTCCTCAGATACACGCTCGTTCCGTGCCCTATCTCATTCAGGCGAAAGACCAAGACATTTCGCAGATCTCAATTGTCAGCAAAAGCCACATTCACTCGTCTACAAAGTGAATTCGCTCTGAGTCGAAATCATTGATCTCGTACAGCATGTTCTCCTCATCCAACACTCCATAAATAGAGTATTGGGTAGCACTCACTCGTTTGTCATCTGGACACCAAAATTGCACCACAGCCCGTCTGACAAAAAATCAATTTATCCAACCAATCATAAATTCAAATTTCAATAATAACACGAACTTTTCTAACACCCACTTACTCTAGGAATCGGATCAAATTTCGTACGATTTAGTATCTTTCAACAGTGTTAACTTCCTATAGATTTAAAAAGACGCAAACAAGAAAGACTCATAGTTTCTGTACTAACTGATTATTTCACACTCATCACGCTCCCATCCTATGCTCGACCATTGCAAACGCCGAGTTGATTATGAAAACCTGGTCCACATCGCATTGCTCCAAGTTACCCGTACGTACGACAACATCAAATCGCTCCAACGTCGACCTAATGTACTCGGCGTTATCTCTGGCTACGAGGACCTCCCCCGAAAAAATACGGTCCACCAGCAAGCTGGATTGCAAGGCAGTGGCTAGAATACTTCTAAATAACCTTGCTGGAATCCGTTGTCTAATTTGTTCTTGTGCAACACCTGGGTCAGCAACAACAAAGGCCTGAAGGGCCAGCCGAGTCTGTTGTTCACTTTCGAAAGAAAGCGTCCCACTCGGAAGAAGCCTAACAACAAGCTCTGGAGATGGTTCCATGGGTTCGGAATTCGGTTCCCTTGTGGTATCCGTGTTAGCAGAAGGTGTGTTTTCCAAACTTGCATACCCTCTCGGCAACGGAGCCAGCAGTCGATCCGAAATCGTTGAGTCAGAACTTGCGTCCAATCCATTCGCCCGGAAACCGGCATTGTCCATATCCAATAAGTTATCTCCAGCATCTAGTCTTCCACCATCGTTGGCCGGAGGAACGGAATCCCCGTGGGCATTGCCGTTGTTCAGGACACCGCCACTAATTGCCAAACTGGACGAAGAGGATGAGCTCGATGAGGACGAAGTTGCAGACAACGAAAAAGATCCACCGCATCGTTCTTTCGCCTTATTCTCATTATCTCTAACTTCGTTAACAGACAAGTCTCTTTCTTCATCAGTACTGCGAACTACACTTTCGGTACATTCATTCTGATCACCAACGCGGTCATCAATCGCACTTCTGGAAGACGACGACGAGGACGTAGAATCACTCGATGACGAGGAAGACGACGAGGATGAGGAAGACGTCGAAGATCGATTCGCTCTATAACTCCTAACATTCGCCGCACTGTCCATAGCAACCACATTTGCAGCTGACCCTGATTCCAATATCATTGTGCCATGTGCACCAACTCCGCCCGCATCATTGTGTACTACCGAACCAGCCACAGCATTCTCTAACGATCTCCGATAATCTAGAACCATCTGCAATATGCCAAACGTGTTACCGAGATTTGGAATTACTACCGTTATTTCATCCGATAACAGGTTGCCGTCTTCCTTTCCTGCAATTGATCTCCACGTTTCGTCTGGTAGAGAATTCGATGTGTAGCTCGCTGTCGGCTCTGCCATTAAATTATACACCCAATACTCGCGTGCGGACGATATGCTCCATGTCTCGTTGGGAGTACTCAGATCGTGATGTCTGATCCGGCCGAAATGCCAACGGTCCCATAACCGCTTAGTGACCACTCGCTTATCCAGCGAGTGGTCGAGTAAACCAGCCCGCAGTCCAAAAAAACCCTCTAATTCGGACCAGCATAACACCCACGAAATCTCCGAGCTGTTCACTAAACCAGCATACGGATCGATGGGTTGCACACGCGAAGACCATGAGCTTCCGATTACGATATCGCGGGTCTCGTTACCAATGCCCAATTCGCCATTCCTGTGAGCAATCACACTGACCTGCGACAACCTACTTGATGCAGAAGAGACGTGGGCGTCTTCAACTACGCCAGAATCTCTCCGCAGCGACCCCAGACTCCTTTCCGTTAGCGCCCCGTTCGACATACTCGCGACCGTGTTCACCCCTCTTTCGTTGGTGATCCGAGAGTCTGCTTGAGAATGCATGGTCCTACTGCTGTTTCCCGTAAAAGGCGCGCCATATTGTGCACCAAACGCACCACCTCCATTTTGGAGTCGTCTTTCGTCCAGAGTCACATTTGTCGTAGAGATGGACGACGGTAACGCCACAGGTTGTCTTGCATTAGGAGTGGCCATGATAAACGCCGTGTTGAGTACCGAGTCACTACTAGCTACCGGAGTTAGATTCCTAGCAACTCGTGATTCATTCACTCTTTCTGGATACCGCAGTGGTCCCCATGTGTTATTCGTTGTCGACCGCAAACTACCTGTGTTTTGTATCGGAGTCAACGATGGAGTCCCATTATAAGATCTATTTCTTCTGAACGTGCCCCTGCCAGTATTTCCTTCGATGGTCCCTTGATTCCGCTGCTGGAAAGCTTCGAATCTTGGATTGGGAGGCATAAGGTCGCTGTTGCGGATCATGGATCTGCCTCTTCGCGAAGCATTTCTACCAGCCCCACCTTGGGACGAGTATTGCCTACTTGGGAAAGGAGCTGCCGCAGACAACGATAGAGAAGACGAACCCAGTGAAGAAGACATCATTTTTACACCGCACTACATCCTACAATACGACCTGAATTTCAGAAATTACTCCACTGCGCTCCGTATGGTTGTAAAGTTTTCAATCAGATCTGGAATGAACACATCGATTCAAACGCCTCCATCACTCCACACAGATAACAATCATGAATTCACAATATAATGAAATGCAACAGTGAACTATTTATCAAATTCTATCTATTCTTACTCTATAACACCAGGTTCGGAATCACAACCAGACAACAGAATAAAACACAAACATCGCGACCATAATACTTTTTCGGACCACTGTAAAATTCAATAAGTGCGACAACACTACCAGTAGAAAATGTTGTAAGAATCTATTTTCAAAACCCTAGTTCTGATAATCAACCGTACTGACGTGATTGCAAAGTGTACTGAACAAATTAGACCGAAATCGTTCACCAACAGCCAAATCTTAGTGAACAGAAAATAACCAAATCGCACCAAATAGAAATAGTCCCCATACCAGGGAGAAGCTCAAGTAGACAGGAATACGGGATAAGAGAAAGAGAATTTCAAGATACCAAAATCCCCACATCCAATCTATCAAGTGTAACAGAAAGCAGACTATCCATATCCGGTCACACAAATAATGATATCAATATTAATTTCAGCCCACCACTCCAAGCATGACAATCAATCATCCCTGCAGAGTACCATGCATCATCAAACACCTACACACCCACGTTCCGACATACTAACGGAAACCCGTCCTGCCAAAATCAAATTTCCTCATCGCCGAAGGAGCAGGAGTGAACGGTCCGGGTCTACCACCATCATTAACCACAGTTTGCCCCCTGTTTTCGACAACCGTTCCACCCATCCCCTGCCTGCCAAACCCGCTTCCAAAAATCGGCCCAGCATTCATTGAGGAAGAAGATGACGATGCTGCATAGGCGTTCGTCCTACTCACTCCACCACCATCCAAACTTCCAAACGAGTTTCTAAACATCGACCTCGTTTGAAACCCATGCGATCTAGATCCCAACTCGGAACCCATTGCAAATTTCTCATCCATTTCCATCTTGGCACTGTTCATCTCCGCCGTTGCTTTGTGAAACTCCGCAAACGAATCTTCAGTCGCAAAACCCATTCCTTTCAAATCCATCGGAAAACTTTTGGAAATAGCCCGCTTGCGCCCCCTACCACCATTCGTTCCTTGACCAACCGAATACGGAACAAAATCCCCTTTGTCGTTGTATCGCGGGCCACCCCGATATCCCGGTGGAATAGTAACGTTGAACTGGTTTGCCAGTTTGTGTCCTCGCACGTTCCCCCCTTCCAAAAGCGATTCTTGTGAATGATTCTCCTTCCTGACATTATCGTTATGTAACACAAACTCACCATCAACCGCTTTAGTCGATTCACCCACTTCGTTCCTTTCAATACTGTTCGCCTTCGCGTCTTCTGCACCTATCGTAGACAATCTAGAGCCGTCATTTCCAGAACCACCCACATCACTAATCGGCGACTCATCAGGATTGACCACAATCGAATCATCCAGCATATCGTTCTTTCCCCCACCATCTATATCCTCGTCCCGTTCGTTGTTACCGCCACTTGCCTCCCCAGCACCACCGTTTCCACTCACAGAACCACTTTGTGTATTCGCATTCTTCGAGACGGTTATCCCCGCATCGTTACCTCCATTTTCACCATCCGCAATGGGCATCGCCGTGCTGTTCGGATTAAGTGCCTGTTTGAACATAGCAGCTCTGAGAACATACTTCTGATGCCAATCATTCAGAATCTGAAACTGAGCGAGTAATTTGTCAACGTCATCCACACCAGTTGTTCCCCTAACCCTGTCCATATCCTCGTTCACTAGTTTCGCTTGTGTTACTTCGGAATCCACCAGCGGTCGTTTGTTACGCTCACGAATGTAATCTAAAAGCTCCATCAGTCCTACATGATCTCCCTGTGCCCTAACGTTTTCCGTTCCACCGAAAAATGTAACCGTCGATGGCTTCCTCTTCACAGACAACGTGCACTTTAACTTGAATATTCTGTTGGATTCTGTAGAATAAGGCTTTTTCACCCATTGGAAAATCTTCGTGTCTGAGATCGCAAACAGTTTCGCCTCCAGGACTTGGATCGTGAGGTCCTCAGTAAAGGCTTCCGCTTCCGCTTTCTTAGCTGCAATGAAGTCTGACATATCTTTCGTTGTGATGAGCACCAAGTCCGGCTTGAAAACTTGCTCACACTCCTGTTCAATATCGGAAACCAATTTACTCTCGGTCTCAATCAATCTTACAGTCGTTTCGGCAGTTACTAGAATTTCGAAGCCGATCCCCACTACACTTTCGCTAACCACGTCTCTGCTGTCTGGTTTACGATCTTGTTCCTCCAGATCCAGAGACACACTGAACGACGAGGAAGACGATGTCGAAGTAGATGTGTAAGTCAACGAGAAAGACGAATCGTCTACTCTAGCTGACCCAGAAGACGATGGACTTAGAGGAGCGTCATTATCATGTGTTTCATACGAACCATTCGCACGTTCAATTAATTTAGATTCAGAAATCAATTGCAGAGTCAACTCTTGCGACATACTCTCAGCTCGAGGCCCTACGGTTATTACGATCCACTCGGACAAGTCACAAAATCATTCTCAATCTAGCACTCTCAGTCTATGATGTATAGATTAGGTCCAAACTTACGAACAAAACACCTCCCAAGACTACTCACTACATATTTACACAAACTTAAAAAAAACCAATCAAAGCGGAATCCTAGTCAAAAGAGATTTCTAACAAGTCCTTACTGCTGCGAGTAACACATTTCCAATTTTTTTCTAAAAATGACTCAGCGCACCCTTTACAACATAGAAGATCGACTTCCCACTGGAATCTAATATTAGACGCCTTAGATACCGCTTCAGAATCAACGGCGCCACTTCTCGATGAATATCTCACTAATGCAAGTAATCTCGATGTTCCACGCCACCACTTTTTTGGTAAACTCGCTATAATAAAATTTCCTAACCTACGAACACCGACCGGGAGGTCGATGTCCGTCTTGCGAGTTTGCAATTTGGACGTTATTGCCCGAGAACGCGCGGCAGATCTATCTCTAACTATCCTCGCTTTCTGGCAGTATTTTATATTTATTGCGTTAATAGCCGCTTGGCGTGAAGTCCTATCGCTCAGAAAAACATTTTTGAACAATCTAATGGCTGACACTCCCATGTCTCTAAGACACTCGAAGTCACTCGAGTGCATCACCGCACCCCATTCCTCAGGTACTGTAGGTAGTACCCTTGCCGCAGCAATATCGTTGATCTCGAAAACATCATCAGTCCAAGTGAAATCATTGAACTGAATCAGTAGTCTGACCTTTCTTCTCACGCCATTTCTGCTCGCTCTGCCTATCGTTTCAGACTTTCTCACTCTCTTAGGAGCCAACACTCCATCATCGCCTTCCTCGAAATCCTGTTGCTCGACCTCACTGCTTACGTTTTCGATTTCTCCAACCACCTCAAATCCATTCACATCCCTGTAATTTGAGTTTGAATTGTCAATTTCAGGGAGCAGTTGATCGACAAAATCATTATCTTCGCTACTCATGGGTTGAGTTCCATCAAAAGAGTCACCCCCCATACTAGGCGCACTCATTAGATTCTCCTCTCTCCTCTTGGTCGTTCTCCCCCCCGTCACCACTGGGCAAAAAGAAAGCGAAATTTTGTCACTTTGGCTAACTTTTGGTAAAGATATTGGGTCAACGATATCGAAAAAGATGGACTTGTGCATTTGCAAGTGCTCCCTCGCCCGAGAGCTACACCTTCCAAACTTGCACAGCGCACATATTCCGTTGCTCAGCAGGCCATGCTGTTCACACCACTTCATGATCACCGCATCAACGGATTTGCTTCTCGCCTTGGAAGCCATGGACTCGCATGGATATGGGATTGTAGCCACTGAACAAGCTGACACTGGGGCCCTGTAGTTGGCCTTAATCCTCGGATCACGAAAATACTGCAAGACACTACTCAGTCGTCTAATCGCTTTCTCGTCATCAAACGCAATTGCCTTAACCATGAAATCCCACAGTTTACGTATTTCAGCCAGCTTGATAATTTCCGGCCCCCACAACCCGAACTTGGCGTGAATCATTCTAGTCGCCGCTTGTACCACGTATCCTGTGGCATCTCCCTCCGTCTCCATGTTCAGAAATACTTTCACCGCATCCACCGTTTGCCCAAAGTCCAGTTCCATCCCCGTATTTGCTTCAACTGCATCCGCAATCGATGAAATAGCCTCATCTCTTGGTTCCAGAACATTCGATTTAGATTCCAACTTTTCGATAGTAAAGCAAATTTCGCTGCCCCCAAACGACACGACTACCTCTCTCGCATCATTTTCGGTTTTCTTTTCAACCCTGCCATCAATGGGATCAGTGAGGTTCCCACCGAACGACACCTTTTTCCCGCTGTTGTTCTTGTGCTCCCCGACACGATCCACCATCCCTAACTCCTTCTGAATTCCGTTCACTCTAGTCCGTGGACACTTATTCAGAAGCGTCGTCATCCGAACAATGGATTGTTCAGAATAGTGATCCTTAGTATCGTCCCCAACTCCTTCTCCCGCCTCCAGTTGAAGCTTCATCTTCAACTCATTTTGTAGCTTGTCATAGACGACGCCTTGTGCCTCCATTCCCTGCTTTTCCTTGAGAGCACTCCTCCCCTTTCCAACCTTGCCGAACCACGCCCCTCCACGCAAAATCGCCGCGCTACTGAGTGACATGTCTTGGCGCAGTAAATGTCCAAAAATTTTCACCCCATCCTCTACGCATTTTTTCCCCAAGGGAGTAATTTTTAACTTTAAACAAGCTTCATCGTAAGTTTCTGCACTTAGTTTTCGCGATTTGAGAATTTTCCTTAGTGTCTTTAATTCCATCTGCTCAAGACTCGCACAATTCCCCCCTAGCGACGTTACATTTGTTCCATAACATGCTGACGTTCTGACAATTGTAGAATAATGCTGAGCCAACTTT
>JACKZZ010006107.1_pt1 | contig 20334 bp, 13 predicted proteins | sample 8027871 | NCBI WGS metagenome assembly JACKZZ01 (sample SAMN15724774, study PRJNA655200) | protist metagenome | isolation source: fluorescence activated cell sorting (FACS) single amplified genomes of... | place: USA: West Boothbay Harbor, Gulf of Maine | collected 2000-07-19
CGGAGAACGGAATTATCGTCAAGGATCGTCTTCAGAACTCGGCGCAATACAGCGCACTTGTTTCTGATGTTTGGGTAAAATATTTGCGGGAGGAGATTCTGTCGTCGCCTCACATTTATGCGAATAACATCGTGTTTCCGCAGAAAATCGACTATTTGCATTCACATACGCACGCGGATAAGGAGGCATACCATTTCCTGATCAATAGAATCCATCTGTTGCCGGTAGGCACCTCAGGCTCCGCAGTTGATAGTCAGGATTTCAGCAGTGTGCTTTCTCCGTTGCATGCGCATTATGGCAAATCGGCGCTGGACCAGAGTGTTGATGAATTCGGACATCCACGCGAGCAAAATACCAACACCACCACAGCAGCATCTAGCAATACAGGAATCCTATCCTCGAGGTCTATCTTGAATCCGCCAGACCCGGGTGCATTTGATTTGCAGTCCGCATTGCAAGCAACGCCGGCGTTGGTGGATCATCCGAGACTCTGGGACACCTTGTTGCAGATTGAGGGTGGAAGAGAGGGGGCGGTAGTAGGCAAAGAATCAGGGCGGACCTTTTGGGGTAACGCCACAGCAACTGATCCTTTGAGCAAGATGCAGCGAGACCATGACGGCGGGGTTGTGGGCCTTGCAGGAACATCTTCAGCGGCAAACTCGGATTCTTCTTCGGTAGCTGAAGATCTTTCATCTAGTACACGACCAGCTTACTCGTGGGCCCATGACTATTGGGGTCAGTTGCGGAACGCGTTGCCGAAGGCGTGGTATGGCACGTTGCTGCGTGAGGCGCCCGGGTTTGGGAGCGGCGATCCTCGTGTGTACGTTCCGTGGCTGCGCATGTCTTGGTGGAAGCGGATTTTCGCCTCGCATACTGGCGTGTACCAGACGGGCGACGGAACTCCAGTGAGTTCCCACTACGCTGACGGCTGGATGCCAGAATCTACCTACAACAAGCCTTGGTCCACAAACAACGGCGTATCTCCTATTCCAACAGCGGCCCCGATCGTGTGGGTGCACTCTTCCACCAAGTGGTCGAAAATACCGAAACACGTGCTGATTGGGATGCGACAGGCCGGGAGGTGGAATCCGAACGCGCGGCGCGTGTTCATTGCTACGAGGGCTTTGCAGGAAGAGCTCCGCAAAATGTCCAGTGAGAAAAAATGGGGAATCGAGGTTTTGGACCAGAAGCAGGAGGACACAAAGGCCTGGTCGAGTAAGCAAGCGGATTTGCTGGTGTCGATGATTATCAAGGATGAGTTTGGAAGCGTGGAGTTCGTAGCTATCGAGGATCTTGACCCGTTTGTGCAAATGGGGAAGACCGATCGTGGCAACAATGGGAAGAAGGCCGATCGCGGCAGAAAACTCCTGGAGGCAGAAAAGAAGAGAATGGACGGAGACAAAAGACATCTCCTGGAAGAGACGGAGTCGGCAGAATCCCGCAGGAGCCGACAGAATCTGCTAGGATCGGATCCAGCCGCGGCAGCAAACACGCTGTTCAACGAGTGGAACCGGCTACGGTCTGCGCGCTGGCGTGACTCGCTTTGGGGTGCGTCGTTCTACCGCTACCTGCTGCTGTACGCTTATCTTGCGAAGACGGGATGCCGGGAAGTAGTGCATCTGGAATCCGACTTCATGGTGTGGACAGACTTCTTCAACGAAATTCGTCCGGTAGTGTATGCCTTCGGCATTCCGACTTGGACGATGCCTTACAAGCCTCCGACGGCCCTGACAGCGACAGTTTTAGTGGTGGATGTTCCAGTGGCCCCCAGCAGAATCGTGGTATCAGAGTCGAGACAAAGAAGACGCGCTCCAAATGTCGTCGTGGCGAAGAACGCGCCAGATATTAGAAGCTCGCCCGACCTTTTTCGTTCTTCTTCCTCAGATCAGGTGTTTGACGCAATGACGGCGTTTTTCGAAAATTTTGCGAGATCTCCGTTTGATATGGGGGACAATGAGGACTGTCAGAAGTCGAATGAGATGCGCTGCATCGGAAGAATTTCCCGGAGGAAGGAGAACCGCAAGTGGATGGGACTCTTCTCACAGACAACGGTGCAAGACCATTGGTTATTGCCGCCGAATCCCAAAGGTTCTTCAAAACATCACCAATGGCCCGCTGCGCGATTTGCGCGGAGGCAGGAGGATTACCCGATTTTGCAGAGCCAGACCAACCGGCAGGGTACCGAGGGACTTCCTGGTGTCTTCGATACTGCCCACCATGGACAATATTTGGCAGGAACCTTTGGCGGTGACAGGCCCGGTTTCCAGAATTGCGAGTGTCATTTTGCATGCGAGAAAAGGAGAAGTGGGGGATTGCGCTCCATTGACTACGCATGGGGAGCGGTATACGATCATCGGGATTTCAACAAGCCCTTCACCTTTCCGATTGTCAATCGCAAAAACTCTGGTCCAAGTTGGTATGGGTCAATGCGTCTGTTGGGTGTCCACTTCCATCAAAAAGCCTCCATGGGGTATTTCAACAACCCGAAAGTGGAGATGGCATCCATGAAGCATTACAAAATCAGACCAATGTCAAGAGATAAACCCGGAGGCACTAAGAACCGCTAATTGGATGACATTTGAGTTCAAATCGGTGTTTTCGTCAGATGCTGGTGTCGTGTCGCAGAACCGATTCCTTCCCCACATTTTGATGATAGTTTCTGGCTGACAGAAAATATCTTTACATTGCTGCCTTTCAAAGAAACATTCATTGACATTCAACGAATTCTTTTAAGCGATTGACCCTGTGCGACATTTACTTAAGAAAACGAAAGTGTTGTGTGAAGAATCACGGACATGGACTACTTTTCAGGCAAGTTGTGAACGAATCATGATTGGTCTCGTATTATTCCAAGTAATTCCAGATTTTATGCGATCCAACGGCAGTGATCCCTCGGGAGACGCAGTTTTTGTTGTTGTATCAGTGTCTGCGTGCCGGTTTGCCGTTCGTCCGGTGAATAGGGGAATGTCCTATATGTCCCGCGTAAGGGAGACCTCGAATTCAATGATGAAAAAAAGTGTCATGCTTCTGAATTTTTTTAGTTTTTTTCGAAGATTTCCTAAGAAAGGGCATCAGAATCGATGCTCACAGTCGGATACTCAAACAGGTGGATGGTGTAGATTTGCGTTAGCCGTCTCCACAAGATTGCGTGTCTCCCTGCGTTTTCATCATGTACATCGGGCCATGGCAAGAGTACAAGTTATCCAAGGTAATCGCGCACACCAAACTCGCGGAAGCTGGTACAATGATCATAAAGATGTAAAAATTACGACGTACCAAAATCATGAAAGCAAACCGACGACCATCCGTAATTTATTACAGGTGCCCAGCTCGTTTCTGGGCGGCAGAGCGGGACCTACTCCACTCCAACATCCTCTGCCGCGAGTGTTCCAGCGCCACCGTCTGCGTCGATCGATCCATCGAAAAAATTGGAAGCATACTATCAGTATTGGGAGAAGAATAATCTAGATCCTTCTCTTCATGGCGGAAGAAGCGGTCATAGCGATGCGAGACGGAAAGAAGCAGGGAGAGGGAGGAACGGCGGCGTCCAATCATCATCTTTGCAAAAGAATTCCAGTCTTCCCGACATTCGGCAAAATCTTCCTCGCCGGCACGGAGGAGAATGTGGTTTACACTCGAACGCCCCAAGTCTAGGCAGTTTGACGCAGGAGACGTTGAGGCCTCAAAAGAAGAAAAAGCTGGATGCACGTTTGACGCGGATTGAACAGATGAAGCGGATGTATGGTCTTGTCCAGAAAGACGCGGAGAGGGTTGAGCAAGACGACGCAAGTGATGAGATGAGACCGATAGCAGTATCATCTTCCGCAAAAGACAGTTCAAACCCGGCGCCACTGCGTCTTCCTTTTCTCAAGGTCAGTGGGCAGGCCTATTCGCCTGGTCGTGTGATGAAGAGAGGGGCAACATCAGCAGCGCCTCTAGCGGCCGAACCAATCGATGAACCGCAGGCCTCTGCGATTCGCGTGGCAACGAAGATTTCCTGCGAAACCATCGATGTCTTCGGAGGTGAAAAAATGATACATGCGGTGTCTTCGGCATCTTGTGGGAGGTCGAAAAGCACAGGGGTATCTTTGCACACAGGTGTATTATCTTTGCAAACACGGGATGAGGACACCACAACACTGGATGTAGGCGCGGATTCCTTGTCAACAACGATTGATTCCTGTACGGTTTCGTGTGCTGCTGAAGATCACTCACACGAACAAACTTGCTCCCAGGGTGCATCTTCGGACCACCCAGCTGATGGAAGCAAGGATCATGAGGAGAAGCCTGAGGAAGTGGGACTGGAGATGGAGAAAAACCCTGATGATATCCTTGTCAACACAAAGGAGGGGTCTGGAGAACCGCACCTCCAGACAAACAAGAAAAAGCGTTCATCTGCACACCGAGGTGCTTACATCATGAGTCAGTTTGACGGTAAGGCTATTGAAAGTTTCTCGGTTTCACCTAAGAGAAAGTCAGCTTTTGGGAGGTCGGTGCAAGTAGTTGTGCGAAAGGGCGGTGGAAGCGATTCCTGTTCCCCGAAACAAAGACGCGGCAAGAGGGATGAACTTCGTGCCGAAGATGGAGCGGAAAACGATTCGGCTGGAGAACCCGCAGGTTGTTCTGGGCCTACAATTGGGATCACCAGCGCAGCGGCGGGGGAGTCAGAATGCAGTGGTTCATCTCCTTTTGGGGGGATAGCAATGTCTGTGCCTGTGAAGCGGAGAAGTACTGGAGAGAGGATGGAGCCGAGGGATGGAGCGGCCGTTAATGACGTTGATGATAGGATGCGCCATTTTTTTGGTGTAAATAGTGGAAGTGACGCGCACCTGGTGACAACGCACGGCCCAACAACAGCGTTCAAGAACAGTGATCCAAAACTAGAAACCCTTCCGAAAGTGATGCACAAGAGTGGTATTATTCCAACCCATACTGGGAGAGGTATTGTTCCGACACACGGTACTATCGGTCCAACAAGTGGTGTTGTTCCAACAAGTGGTGTTGTTCCAACAGATGGTCTTGTTCCAACAACCAAGAATTCGCATGGTGGTAGTCTTGTTGATGGTGATCGTGGCAGCACGCTGGTCGTCGGAAGAAGTCTCGGCGTGGGGATCCACAGTCTCGCAGTGCAAGGACGAGCAGGGCAAGGCGGCGCCCCTCCAGGAGGAGCATCGTTCGACCCGGCGGCGCTGTCGCCCACTCGGGTGCGGGGAAACAATGGCGTACAATTAATCCTCGCGTGTTGGGAGAGGGGGGAGAAGGATCATTATGGAGACTGCCTCCTCGGTGTCGAAGCGTCACAGTTGGAGGAGTCGCCATCGCGGTTTTCTGTGGAAGAAACACATACGCCGCCGCCTGCTGCTGTGCTGCAAGGAGAGGCCGGGAGCAACGTCACGAAAAATCCTTTTCTCGTCACGAAGAAGAAAACTGCCATCACTTTGAAGAAGAAGAATCCTCGCGGCGGCAAGATTGTGCATCAGGTTTCGCCGATTGCCGACAGAATGAACACAGGAGCAGGGGGGAGCAAGATCCTCGGACCTCTCGGAGATCTGCATCAAGATCAAGACATTGGCTGCAGCGGGAGAACAACAACTTTTGATTGCAGAAAAAGCTTGCAGCATGAGAACAATTATCTGTTAGTGGAGAACCCGGGCATCAGGCCGGTGACACTGACGGCGCATCAAGTCAATGCTGGGGGAGTGATTCGCGGTGAAAGTTCGGTGTCTTCTCACCAAGTCAATGCTGGGGGAACAAAAGGTTGGCCCAGCAGCAGCAGTAGTAGTAGCGTCGTGCAGAAAGTATCATCCTCAGACGTCGGGGAAGAAGAGAGTAAAAACGGATGTGGCGGCCCGGATGGTGATCGTGGCCGCGATGATGAGGGAAACATGTTCGACCAGGTCCAGTTCCACGGGAGGAGTGCGCGCCAGGGGGAGCCGCCCCCGGTTACGATTTTGTTCGACGATTCGCCAGATATCGTAGCGGGAGAGATGGCTGGAACGACGACTCGGATTCCGCGGGAACGGGGAAAGAAACGAAAAAACAGGAAAAAAGGAGGCGTCGTCGTGTCCCCTCAGCGTGTTTCTCGGACCGGAATGGAGGGGCCTGCAGGGTCTCCGTGCAAGGTGGAGATGTCCCAATCGATGGAGTCGTTTTTCGTGCAGGGAGATGACGATTTGATCGGGTGGGCGAAAAATCTTGACATTGACGAACTGAGTGTGACTGCAGGGTCTCCATGCAAGGTGTGAGTGATGTGACAAAGGTCGTTAGTGGCATTCATGGATCTCTCTGAGAAATTCGTAGGCTGATCAGAGTGATCGCTAGAAGTAGTGATCCATTTCACGTATTTTTTGCCCATGGAGCGAGGGAAGGGCCCATGTGCACGTATTGTTGTTGAACTTGTTTCAGAGTGGAGCAAAAGGCAACTTTGCTATTACATTTTGAGTTTCGATTTCTAATTCATCCATCAGAGTCGATTCTTTCTCTCTCTAGTTTTTTGCAAGGATCGTCGACCTCTTCTTGGTCGATTTACATAGCTATTCTTGAGAATCAATTTGTTTGTGAGATCACCGCGAGCTTGGACAGATCTGGCATTTATATTCGTCCCACAGCAGTGATCATGTCGGGTCGTGTCGAGGCTGTGGATTTGTTTCGCGGTCTGACGATTTTATTCGCAGTGTTGGTGGATTCTCGCGGGCAGGCGTATGATGCGGAACGGCCTTGGTGGATGCCAAACCTCGATCACGCTCCCTGGAATGGTCTGTACGCGTCGGATCTGATTATTCCCTTCTTCAACTTCACTATGGGCGTTGGAATGGCCATTGCAAGTGCCTCCGGGGCGGTCAAGGCATTCACCTCAACTGCGACGGACCAGGCTACCAATATCCGTTCCAACCAGTCGAATCGGTTCCAGCAGCTGCGCGATTGTTTCTTCCGCGCTTTTAGAATCGCGGGTCTGGGGCTGATCTTGCAGGGCCGAGTGTATGATCTCGACCTCGCGAAGGTTCACATTCCGGGGATTTTGCAGCGGCAGGCCGCCTGCTACTTGGTCATTGGGACGCTGCTTATTCTCAAGCCGGTGGATGTCGCGAAGCTGAAGCAGGGTGCAAACCTGGGAGATCAAATCACCGATCGGTCGACCAGCTTTTCAAGGATCATGCGATCCGCTATCTTGATCATACAGTCCATCTCTCTGCATTGGGTAGTGTGCGGTCTCATAACAGTCTTCTTCCTTTATCTGGAGCATTTTTTCGCGGTGCCAGGTGTGGACAAATTTGGGCATCCGTGTCGTCCCGCAGAGTGGAAGGGGTTTATCAACAGCAAAGCGACCAAAGCGGAGGATTTGCTGTGCAACGTGTCTTCCTATGTGGATTCCCGCATATTCGGGTGTGGGCATCTTGGGGGTCTGGATCTGGGCGACACAGCCGGTTTACCCCAGCAGGGATTGTGTTTTGATCCAGAGGGAGCTTTCACTACTCTGGCCGTTCTCTTACTGGTGCTACTGGGCGTTCATACAGGACTGGTCATCGTGGCGTTTCAGAAGTTCGGCGAGAAAAGTCATCTCCACGGTCACCTGGTGGGGCATCTTTTTCTGTATGGAGTCATTTGTTTCGCCCTCGGAAATTTCTTCCTCTACGTTCTCGACGTGCCGTCAAACAAGCAAATGTGGTCCCTGAGTTTCAATCTGATATCGTTGGGTTGGACCTTCATTGCCCTGTGCGGGGTCTACGTGTTTCACGAAGTTTTTCTCAAGGAAATGATGTTGCAGAAATGGGATGGATTGAACGCTTATTACGATGATCTGAAAAAACCTCTCTGCGAAGGTCATCATCGGAGTGGGGAATTACAAGACGGAGGAGGTTCGATGCGTGATGACATAGGCACGACCGCGTCTTCAATGGGGGCGCAAGTGCGGAGAGGAGGTCTTTACTACTACTTCCATTGCGTGTGCGTATATAGAGTTGGTTCACCGCTATGGGAGAATCATGGGTCACATTCGACAGGAGCCACGATTATTAGAGTATTTTATGAATAATTTCTTCATGAGCACCAATAAAACCTCAAACCTTGTGAATCAAAAATCTTAACAGTTTATTCCATTTTATATTGGTGCATTTCGCATCCGCTCATTTGCGCCGGGAAAAACACCATTCTTGTGTGGACTCTCACGTATCTGCAGCTGGACGCATTTGGTTGTGATTGGTTTCAAGATCTGTCTTTCAGTTTGAGCGACCAATCGACCATTGAGATTTGCAAAGCCGGAAACCGCTATTACGCTCCCTGGTGGGTCGCGACCATGAGTTTTACGGCGCATGTGGTTCTCATGGCGAGCTTGTGCGTTTTTCTGTGCGGGCGCGGAATTATTGTACGGATTTGAATTCCGCGAATCCCGCGGAGAGGTGGGCCACTGGGACGAGACGACATCGAAGGAACGATGCAATGAAAGCGGGTTGATGATCGTTCTTTGATACCAATAATAGCATCCTTCCTCCAAGGGATAGTCATAGGATCCAGAGCAATCATGATAGGGTGAGCGCAATAATAACATCAGGCAAGAAGCATCAGGTGGCGATAACAGGGTTAGTTTCCAAGAAAAACACCCGCGGCTCTGATTGGTGTCGTCAGGCGAATGATGAAGAGTGAGGCAGAGAAGTTTTCCCAGGGGATTTGTTCTCGCGTGTTGGAGAGACTGCGGGATGGGACATGCGCGACATTCAGCTCAGATGCGCGACATTCATGTCGAAAAAGTCAAGCCTGAGTAACCCATCTGTCGTCCCTGTCCCCATCATCAGGCACATCGAAAAATGAAGGTCGTCAGACGAGGACGAGATTTGTTCAAAAATTTCCTCTTCCTCCTCGCCGCAGCTGCCGCCTCCGTGCTCGCCGTCACCGAGGAAAGGCACAGGAACAGCATGTGTAAACCAGTGTCTGGTATTTATCGCAATGACACATTCTGTGAGTTGGCAGTTCCAGATATCGGGGTGGAAGGCGAGGAGAGTTTCCACGGGGGCTCAGCAGCCTCGAAGACTTCATTCGGGCGGGGAGTTGGATTTTACGAACGAATCCGGCGGCATGATCCCGAAAGTGGTCGCGGGGTTGGCGCCGTGGGAGGAGGGTCATCTCCGCATTCTCGGTTTTTGCACAGTGACCACGATCTCAGGTCATCATCAGCTCGCCACTACATTTTGGATTTGCAGTGGCAGACTCTGGCTCTAGACCTGGTCCCAGGTGAGGTCTCGTGTGTCATGCGGACTCGCACATTCAATGGCACGATTCCTGGTCCGGTGGTTGGAATTAGGTCCGGTGAGACATTGCGGCTCACGTATCGAAATCTGCTTACTAACAATACATATACCGCGCTGCCAGGGCAAGAAGACACAACAACATCGGATGCCTGGATCGACCAGATCCCCGCCGATTCCGAGTTTTTGTCGCTTCAGACGCCTGAGGAGCAGCAGGCGTATTTGGACAGAACTCGCAACACATACCGCGTTCCGGACGTTTCGAATGTCCACACGCACGGATTGTGGGTGAGCGGACGGAGACCGGCCGATGATGTGGATATATTTGTGCCGCCGGGCTTTCAGTACACCTACGAGTATCACCTACCGCTCGAGCATATGCCCGGGCTGGCATGGTTGCATCCGCATTTTCACGGCAGCTCCTCTCTGCAGGTTGGCGGTGGCGCGCTCTCGCCTCTGCTGGTCCTGCCCCGAAAGAATGCGGCACTCACGAACAGTTTGACGAATTCGGGGGCACAACAGGCAACCGGAGAGGAGATGAAACAGCCCGAAGAATCAGAACCAGCATTTGGAGAGCCGGGTGGGCCAGCGTTAGTTCCGGGGACGCCAAGCGACGCTGACGTGGTAGTTCGTGGCGTCGAGGGCGGACACGACCACGTGGAGAAATTCATCCCGGTTGGGGGTGACTTGAGCAGCCCTGTCATTTTTGACGGAAAGGTGGAGCGTGATCTCATCTTTTCCATTCAGACTTGGGACTTGGCCGCGAAATGGGGAAAGGTTTTGAAAGCAACAAAGGACGCAGACTGGCAGTTTGTCTGCCGGTCTTCTCGTGCGGATCGACGAGTGCGGGACGTTGTTGGCGACGAAGCCACTGCGACGACTCCCACCGTCAACACCGAAAAGAACACGGAAGGTCTGAGTCAAATCGACATTCCGCGCGAACTTGTGGCGAAACACGGTGCGAAGCTGACAAAATTTGCGCTGGTCAATGGTGTGGTGGCCCCAAGCCTCACCATTTCGCGGAACAAGTGGCAGCGGTGGCGGTTTCTGTACACCAGCTCCGCAAGCCCCGTTTTCAATATCAAGATCGATAAAATCCGACAACATGGAGCCGTCCCTGGTGAGCAAGGAGATAAAAACTGCGAGGTCTTCCTGCTGGCGAAGGACACGGTTTTCATCAATGATTTTCCCAGAGAGTTGCGCGACGGCCTGATTCCGTTACCTTCTGGCGGGAGAGCGGAAGTGTTCGTTCGATGTCAAACAGATTTTGTGGTGCTCGGGGAGAATCCAGACTCTGTGGTGGCACAGGTCAAAGTCGTGCTCGATCAGGAGGCAGCTCGTGTGGCCAAGAACGTACCCATTGCGGAAATCTCACCGTGGTTATCGTATGATAGCGTCTTGAACCCGGCCTACGTCCGAGACTTACGGGATGGGGGCGCGTTTTTCCTGGACCGGCCGGATGAAGGAATGAAAGAAGGAGCAGTACTAAAAACGAAGATGGCAGGCAGTCTCCATCAGTGTCTGGCGCAACCCCCAGGTTATCTTGAGCAGATAATACAAGAATCAGGTGCTCAAGGTCAGGGTCTCGGTGTGCCCGAGAAAGTTCGATATGGTCAAATCCGGTTCACCGATGACTGCGGAAACTACACTGCTCCCGGCGTTGAGGAGTCGGGAGACGAAGTGCAAGACACGATCCTGCCCCTGGGAGAGGAGGTACAGGACAGGTTAGACGGCACGGAGGGCGAAGATGATAATATGCTCGGTCTCTCTCCTGAGACGGGTTTTGGTTATGAGCTTGAGGAGGAAACGGATAAATTCGGTCGTGAGGTTGGGTCCAGTGGAACAGGGGACCGCATGTTGTTGTGGACTTCTCCCGAACGGTCTTTTGTTCATGATTTGGAGGCTGGGGCCAGCTTTAATACCCTCGTGGAAAACGCGCCGACGAGGAAGAAGACTGATACGAAGAAGTTTTCGAATTGCATAAATTATCGTAAGTATGAGCCGAGTTTCGTCTTGCAATACCCGCGGTTGGGGGAGGTGCAAGAGCGTTGGGTGTTGGGATTGCACAAACATCCTTTCCATCAGCATATTTTTCCTTTTCAAATTCTCGGGGGTTTCGATGAGTCTGACTATTTCCGAGTTGGTGATTGGCACGATTCCTGGTTTCTAAAGAATCAAGAGCCGAATCGCTTCGCAGTGTTGCGATGGCGTCCGGAGCGTTTCGGGAATCAAAGGGTGGTCATACATTGTCATTTGTTGAATCACCAGGATGAAGGCATGATGGCACAAGATTGGGTGCTTGGTGGGCAGCAGCCTCCGTACGAGAAAGGGAAGCACACACAGACTTTGATTTCGACCTTAAACAGACTTCCTCCTGTCGAGCACGGAGAGGAAATGTGCGAGGGCCAATATCCGGACCAACGACTCGTGGAGGTGAGCACGAGGAGCAGTTTTGCGCAGACCAATCATTCTGGACATTTTTTCTTTGTGGTTGTTGCTATTGATGTGCTGGTAATGATGTCATTCACCATCTGGAATGGTGCAGAATTCGGGACCGAGCGTCCTCATGATCATTATGATTGATTACGTGGGCACTGTTTTGCGTAAAGCACGTGGATATATTATAGTCTGTGATTACTAGCGTTCGGAAGATTCGTCATCCTTATAGACACAGTGTAGAGGAAGTGGATGCGGTTGTCCGCGAGCAGTGTGGACTCTACGAGCAGCACAGAATCTCTGTTCTCAAGAGAGGAGTTTCTTCGTGGCGTTTCGTATCGAGATGGTGTATTACTGTTTTCTCGCATTGCGTTGTGTTGTTCTGTGCACAATTAGCAGCGAGTGGTTATATATGTCTTTCGTCCTAGACGCTTTCACGGTGCTCAGATGAGCGATCCGACAGATGATGATTTCCATTTTGTCGTTGTTTTTGATCTTCATCCCAGCAGTGGCAGTCCAGAAAAGTGCACCATTCTTGACATCTCCGCCAACAAAGAATTGTCTTCTTCAGATCGGGGATTCTCTCACCCAGGGGAGTTCACATTACCCGCGGAATTGGCGTTTCCGGCTCTGGAAAAAGCTGATTCAAAATGGTACGACTGATAATAACGGTGTGCGCGTGGTCCTTGATCCGTCGAATCTCGTGTATCTCGGATCACGCACAATGCATGTGGACAAGCGATATTCCTGGTTCTTGAACGTCCCCGATGAAGCAGAGGGTCGCAGCACAAGGTCTGGTCTCAGCAAGAAAAGGTCAGCAGAAGCTCAGCGGTATTACAACCAATCTCACATGTTGGGGCTCTGGTATCGGGAAGATGACAGCACCAGCACCACTCCCCGTACTACTGGCGCTAGCGGGGAGACCACTACATCATTCCCTCTTCCCCGGTGGCTCTCCTTTCCACGTTTTCATGAAGGTCACGGGTCTTGGAAGATCAACGACATGCTGTCGAGCGCCTTTCGCAATCCGGGTCATGTGAGTTGGGATCCTCTTTTTGGCGATGTCCACGATCCGCGGGCGGTCGCGGATTGGGCGGACACAGTGTGGGTGAAACGCACCTCGCAGTGTCGTAAAATCTGCGTGCTCCTCTTCCTGGGCACCAATGACATTTTGTGGGGCCACGATCCACCGGAGCAGATGATCTTTGAGCTTATCGAACTCATGTGACTCATTGTTGGGCGGTTGGGGGAGAAGCACCGGTTGGGGGAGAGGCACGTTGGGGGAGACCGTACGGCGCCACGTGCAGAAGAAGATGTTGATCTCGCTCGCGCTGCGCATGATGATCATATCATCAAAGGGCCTGTCGTGCCCTGGTATCGAGAACTTGAGTCGGAAAATTTCACGGTCATCGAGTCTGCGCGAACCCTACCACGAGGTCAGCCGTGGAAGGTCAGGCGGAAGATCTTCAGGAAAAGAGAGATTGACTCTTCCAACTTGGAGAGAGGACAACCGTCCGTGGAAGAGTTGGTTGAACATTCGGAGGACGTGGAGATTTTCACGGATGTGCACTCTCCGGGTCGAGGTCTTGAGCCAGGACGTACTACGGTATGGGGGACAAAAGGTGGGACATCGTCCCCAAAAGGTGCGGCATCGTCGCCACACGCGGAATTCCCTCACCACCATCGCCATCCTCCGGCATCGGTTTCGATTCTTGTCGGCGATCTACCCGGGCAACAGGCGGAGCCGTGGCTCGTTCCTCAGTTTGACCAGTACAACGCAAAGTTTCGGTCGCGATCAGCTGAGTGGTGGACGCAGAAGGTGGTGGACACAGCAGAACCGGATTCAGTGTGGGATCACGATCCGATCAGGGAAGAAAATCAAAACGTTTCGGTGCATCCCGTCTATCTGTCCGAGGGGTATGATGCGGTAAAGGACAACTATGACAATCTGCATCCCAACAACGGTGGTCATGAGAAGTTAGCTCGGAAATGGCACGAAGCGATCGGCAGGACGGGTTGTCTGCGGTAGGCGACGAAGCGAAGTGACGAAGGGAGGTTCCACCTGTGTCACGAAGATTTCCTCGAACACCTGGGTCATCAAAGAGACGACGCGCAGACGAATGATGAGATAAGGCGGGAAGGGAAGCGGGGGGTGGCCTCGGCTGGCGTTGTTCGGACACGCGATTTGGAGCATGTTGCCCGCACATCGCAGTTGTTTGAAGGGTAGTGAAGTCTTGGCGGTGCTCGTGCAGAATCAGCCGGTGGTACTCATTGCGGCAAGTAGTAACCACGAATTCATCGACCCCATTGTTCCCGGTCATCAACACATGAAAGTGAAACAATTCGGAATATGGCCTTCTCCGTCGCCTCGAACATCTGGGTTATCACACAGACAGTTTGTGCAACAGTCCCCCATGTTGGCGGCATAAGTCCTGTGCCACGCCCGTGCGGATATTGCGGCAGCGACAGCGCCCCGAAAACCGAAGACTGATCGAGAATCTGCGCGTGTAGTTGTGGCAGGCCGAAGAGAACAAAAGTTTGCTGACCATGGCAACAAGTGGCGGCGACGAAAGTAGTAGCACCTTTGTATGAAAGTAGTAGAGTGTGCGTCGGCCACAACTGGCAGCAGCATTTTCGATGACTGAAAGAAGGAGATTGTTTGGGCGCGGTTGGGACAGCAGATCCCGGGTGTATTGCCGGTTGGCAGAATGCCGCAGCATACCACGATGTCGTTGCGTTGATTCTATGCGTTGTTTTTCAAGTTGCACCTGTGTCGTCATGGAGATGGGTCTCCTCGAACGCCTGTGTCATCACAGAGACGGCTGTTTGCGCGTGATTTTGGTCATGGTGGTGCCGTTTTCGACTGAGGTGAGCACGATCTGGATATCTGCACCAACCCCCGCGGAGACGATGACGTGGTGAAGGCGTTTGTGAAAATGCAGCTGGAAGAAGCCGTGGACAGCGCGTGCGACGTCGTGCTGCAACAGATGCAGCAGTGGGCAGTGTCAACAGTGGACGATGGGAGCTGATCAAAATAGAGATGGTAATTCCATTGCCCTCGGCACTCTCTTGACGATCGTGGGTGCCACTGTTGTTCTGCTCGTCATGTGGGACGGTTGCTCTCGTCCCCCAGAATTTTGATTTTTTTCATCTGAGATTCGATCCGCGATTTGGGATTGTTTCGATGTGAAGTTCGAGATTGTTTCGATCTGCAGTTGGGTATTGTTCTCTGAGGAGTGTGTTCGGTTCTGAGAAAGGGGCCTCATTTTGAACGGGAATCGGTTACGAGATTAGATGATGGTCAGATTACACAAAAAAGACGTCGCTAGATGATGGTCAGGTTACACAAAAGACGTCGCTGATTTCCCTCCCGAAACTTGGTGTCTGGTGTTCTCGGAGGAGTTGTATTCCTATTGGATTCGTACTGGTGAGATGTGTCTCAGGTTTTCAGTCTGTGATGAGAGCAGTTTTTGGCGAGTAGGTTGGGAAAAGCGGATGTAACTACTGAGGAGAGGCGAATCGAGTCTGTGGAGTCGGATGAAGGAAAGAAAAGGCAGTTCTGATCCAAAAGGTGTAGAGCGTCATGGATGATCAATGTCGATGTCAGGGCCTCGAGTTTGGCAGAAGCAGAGCGTCCGAGCGAATGAGGTTCCCCGTCTCCATCTCCTTTCAGTTTTAGGTCCAATTTTGCCATTCTCGGTGTTCCATCTTCAGAGTTGTGGGAAGTCGATATATGTTTTTTATAGAGCTGTGAAGGTCGGCTCTGTAGCAATACAGCAATCAGCGGACGACTCGCCATCCTTTTGGCAGAAGAAAAATAGAAAGGTCGCTTCAATTTGGCACATTCCTCATGATGAAGTGTTTCCATTTAATGTTAGTTGGTTTCGTGGGAGTCACTGGCGTTCGCGTGACTCTTGATGAAGCAGACGTGGGCGGTCGACCGGACGTGGCTATTGAAAAGGTCTCAACGCTAGAGTTGGGTTTAGGGTTGGGATTTGATACCAACGATGTTCAGTTTGTAGCCGGCAAGTTATTACAATACGTTAGTGATAACAACTCCTGGTCCCAGTGCAATCCTCCTTGGGTCCACTGTCCTATGCTACAAGGAGGAGTGCTTCTAGTGATGAGCAAAAAACCGGAGCCAAATAAATTATTGCGCCGACCCATCAATCGCTACAGTATATACGCCTGGATTCAAATTTTTCAGAAATCGATTCGTTCTCAACAATGATTCCACTCTTCTCCGCCTGGCTTGTGGTTTACAAAGGCTCGCACGGCATACTTCTTAATATTTTAGTACCTGGCACTCGGCGTACGTCGCCAAATCCTGCACGTACCCCCACGCCGCCCATTCGTGCTCGCTGGCCTTCAGTTCGTACAATTTGAGCTCGTGGTTGAGGAAATCGTGCGGCTCGTCGGACGCCAGCGCGTGCTGTCTCCCCCTCTTCGACCCCACCAGCCGATTGCGGACCGCGGTGAACACATCTTCAAAAATATTGTGTCCCTCCAGACTCCGTCCGTGCCGTTTCGGGTCGCCGAACATCGAGGCGAGCTTGAACAGACGCACGGTAAAATCCAAATAATCGACCCTCGCATCGTCCGACCGCTCCACGGTTACACCCCGCTTCGTGTCCACCTCCTTGTGCGTCTTCAGCGAATACTCGCGGGGTAATAGGTCGAGTCCATGCAGGGCGGGCAAGGACCACGCATTCCACCGCAGAGTGCGGTGCGTCGCCGAGAGATCATGCTCCGGCGGCGGGAAATCGGCGTCGAAAGCGAAATGCCGAAGATGATCAAGTTCCGCGCCAGGGGTGGAGGTACTACTACCGGGGGCAGCAGCGGCGGCGGCGACGGAGGCCGCGGCGACCGCTTGCCCCGCCATCTCCAGGAAGGAGCTGTTCTCGTCCGTCTCTTCTTCGAGGAACGAGGCGGCGGACGCGGACACCGAGGACAGAGAAGAACTCGACGCGGCCGGTGATTTTTCAGCGCTGTTCACCTCCCCGATGCTGTTCGATATGCTCGTCGCAACCGCATCATCGTCCGTGCCGGTCCAGGGCCCGAACGGGTCTTCTCGCTTGTCCTCGTGCGCCGGATTGTTCTTGTTCCCGGGCTTATTGATGAAAATCAGCTTATCGAACACCGCGTGCCGCAATTCGCAAAACAAGGAGCGGTCCCCCATGTTGGTGATGCGGTGCGCCAACACCGTGTAGTACACGCCCGAAAACCACGCCACGTAGAATTTCCCGAACCGCACCGGATCCACGATGAACTGCTGGTAAAATCCGTGCACCTCGCTCGTGAAGTCCTTCGCCCAGATAGCCTGGCTGGAGTCTAACTCGCGCCACAGGTCCTGCCGCACCTGGTTGAACTGCGCATGCACCGCCATGCTTGGCGTCAAGGCATTCTCGCCCTCCTGCTCGTTGCGCAACTTGTGCAGCTCCGCAGTCTTCGCCATCTGGAAGTAGCGCACAAATACCAAGCGCGTGCGTTTCTGCACAAAATCATTATCGTAGGTCGACAGCTCCAGCGCGGTGTCGCTCGGCAAATGGATCAGAATCTCGTGCTCGTACAGACGATGCACGGCTTTCCTTTTAAACTCCTCCGCGGACACTTCTGCCGACGTGCTCTCGTCAAACATCTCTGACAAATGGTGGGTCATCACCTCCCAGTAGAATTCGATTTCGCGCGATTTCATCAACTTGTAGGATTTGTACTTCTTGAAGTTATCCCCCAAGGCGCCGCGGTTGTACAGCATCAGGCGCACCACGTAGTCCACGCCCTCGTGCGGCAAATTCTCGCCGCCCGCCAGCTTGGTAATTTCCGCCTGTTTCGCGTTGTCCCCCTCGTTTCCCGGCTGTTCGATGCCCAGCGTCTTGTAGCCCTTCTGCCGGATCTCCGGGTCCGCCGCGTCGTAGCCCTTGATCAAACGGTCCTCGGTCTCCGGATCGCCATTCGTCTTCACCCCCTGCATGATTTCTTCGTAGCGCCCGGAATGCAGCGCGTGGCGCCGCGCACGCATCAGCCCCCACCGCGCCTCGTTCATGTCGGCGCAGCGGAAGGAGAGCTTGGAGAGAAAGTCGCGAAACGGCTTCAGCACGCGGAAATTGTCGTACAAATTCTCCTCGGTCACACCATTGGAGGGACCGGTTTTGAGGAACTCGCGGACCTTTTTGTAGAGCATACCGTACTGCTCGGCGGCGATATAGCCATGCACAAAATGCATAACGGCCGTCTCGAAGGAGCCCTTCTGATTGGGCGTGAACGGACGAGAAGGATCGTCGTGACAAATATCCCCCGCGTAAACCTCCTCCAAAATGTCCCGACCCGTGGCCTTCAGCCAGTCGCCAGTCGTAATCGGCAAACGCTTCATGTACCAAGCACGCATTTGACTGTGGGAGGCAGCGAGAATATGAAGGAAGCGAGGATAATATGAATGGATCGATTGGGTTAGACTACTATTAGAGTTTAATTCTTGGGGGAAGAATGCACTAAGTATTCATATTGGAGGGAACGTATGAGATCGGACCGAGATCTGTTGATTCTCATTTGGATTCCAATTTACTGTGTCCACTGGTGAGGAGTTATTCTTGTTGGTATGACCGATGATAATCGTTGAATTGGGAAAAATTCTTGAAAATGCGCGTATATACTTGACTTTCTTCATGCGTTCGTCCGCACTCGCCATTTTGTCCATCTCAGACCACACTCGGTTTTTCACCTGAATATTCAGGCTCAGCTCCGCATCGTACCCGGTTTGCGACTCAACAGTGTCTTTGAACATTTTCATGATCTTTTCGCCCTCTGTCTCATCCGGAGTCTGCGTCTTCATGGCCTCCTGAGCTGCCTTGAACTTCGCCTTTGATGTATTATTAGGGAGATGATTTTATGACCGAGGAACAATACATGATTCATAGTCTACTATAATCACGGCCTTGGCCTATTATTTCGACACGCCGTGATGCGATCAGCGCTCACTATAATATTTTTAGAGCACAACTAGTATCATCTCCACCCACGCTTGGGAGAGTACCTCCACCTCGTGACCATCGATTTTGCCCATTAAACAGGCCACCTAAATACTCCAAGTAGTACCTCCACGCTTTGGTCGATGCCGTGATGCTCTTTCGCCTCTTGCATGCGTCTGGCGTGGGCGTACATCCGATCCGCCTCTTCCTGGATGGCCGCTGCCTCATGACGGATCGCGTTTGGCACATTTCCGGTCATCAGCTCCATAGTCTGATGCACGTGCTTGGCAGTGTCGAGGATCATCTTCGTATCCTCCAGTACCACATCCTCGGGCGGGCGGCCATCCTTGGTTTGCTTCGAAGCCGCAGGAACGTCGTCGTCCGATAGTTTTGGAGAACCCGCAGTATTATCGCCGACAACCGAAACCTGGTCAATAGTGAGGAAGGATGAGGGATCGAGGGTTCCATCGATGCTGCTCATTGACAGGGACCCACTCGTCTCGCTGCCAGCAGAATTTTTCGATTCTTCGCGAGAGTAGTCCGAGTCGTCGTCCGGATTGTCGCCCGGACCATCTTGTCCGTGATGATGATAATTCCACTTGAAGATCCCACTCACGCTGTACCCAATGCACGCTATTCCAACGAGCAAAAAGGGGAGCGTGAAGGACCGGAAATTCGTCGCCCCTTTCCCCTCATTTCCATTGGCCGCCTGATTGCCAGAGGACCGGGCTGACGCGACAACCGGAGATGACCTACTGCTACCGTCTCGACCTGCCATCCGAGGGCTGATCTATAGCTGCTGTGCTGCTTGTTCGATTCTTCGATCGTAATGAAGAATACCCTACTGCCCCTGAGACGATACTCAACAATTCTCAACGATATAGAGCTCCTTTTTCGATTAATACGCTTTTATAATAGCAGTTGTGTAATTTTATATTAATCCATTTGTGACGACAGACAAATATATCCTTCCATTACTTTGGTAGCCTGTAGGGCATGTACGGATGCGGCAAACGACGCTTCGTTACCAAATCCGTACGCCCAAACAAAAATCTACAGACTGTAAGAATATTCTTGAGTCTGGAAACTGTCACAATTCCGATTCAATTATTGGGGATCGATCGATCGATCCAGAATTTTGCTTCGAAGAACAATAAAATGTCCTCGTCGAATGGACAAGAAAACGCACAACTCTGCGGGATTCATTCACTCCGACGTGGGCCCAACCACGACTCGCTCTCGATAATAGACTGGACTCTCATCCAATCTGAAGGCCCGAAGGGAAAAAAGAAAAAAAGAATGACAACACGGCTCGGAATCGACTGTGGGTGTACACATCTGACCAGACATCTTTTTTGTGCTCGCAAATGCTTCTCTCAGAGAAGGCGATGACACACTGTGTTTTTGCTTGTACAATGGAACGGGCTTACACACATGTGACACTAAACAGGACCTACACGCTGACTTGATGTACTGTTTCGACTTCTTTGAAGTGCTGTGCTCGATGTCTCTTCTTCTCTCAGATTTGTGCTCGACAATTCGTATAATATGCAAGGATTTCAGTGTTTTCTCGTGGAATAATTCGTGTTTCAAAACCGTGGAATAATTCGTTGCGGAACCGAAGCTCTCTGACGCCACATCTTTCCCTCCAGGCACGCGCCATCAGTTTGCAATGCATCATGTGCACTACGTCT
>JACKZZ010014407.1_pt1 | contig 20330 bp, 22 predicted proteins | sample 8027871 | NCBI WGS metagenome assembly JACKZZ01 (sample SAMN15724774, study PRJNA655200) | protist metagenome | isolation source: fluorescence activated cell sorting (FACS) single amplified genomes of... | place: USA: West Boothbay Harbor, Gulf of Maine | collected 2000-07-19
AATATTAAGTACGGGGTTTTAGATAGCTCTCTTTGGCACAAGCGTGGCGATACTGGTCCTTCTTTGGCTGAACAGATGATTATGAAGGGGTGTCGTTGGAGACCTTCAGATAGAAGTAAAGGCAGTCGTGTATCAGGAAAGAATGAGATACATAGACGTTTACAGGTAGATGAGTTTACAGAAGAACCTAGATTAGTATTTTTTAATACTTGTACAAATATGGTATCACAATTACCTTCTATACCCTTAGATAAAAAGAACCCAGAGGATGTAGACACAAGAGCAGAAGACCACTTGTACGATGCTCTTAGATATGGAATAATGTCAAGACCAAGATTTAGTATATTTGACTATGACCCAATGGGCAGACCAAGTAGTAGTATGCCTATGGCAGATTCAACATTTGGATATTAAGGATATAACATGGCAGAAGAAAATGAAATAACATTAGATGATGATTCTATAGCTTTAGAAGATGTAGAAGAATCACAAATAGCTGATGTCAATGTGAGTGGTATAATACCATTTGTAATGGAAAGATATCAACGTGCAGAAGATTATCGTAACAATGACGAGGAAAGATGGTTACGTTCTTACAGAAACTATAGGGGGTTATACGGAAGCGATGTTCAATTCACTGAAGCAGAAAAGTCAAGAGTATTTATCAAAGTCACTAAGACCAAAACTCTTGCAGCTTATGGACAAATTGTTGATGTGCTATTTGCAGGGAACAAGTTTCCTATTAGCGTTGAGCCGACAACTCTACCTGAAGGTGTCTCAAAAGATGTTAGCTTTGACCCTAAAATGCCGGAACAGTTGCGTGAAAGCGATGAGGCGGTTAGTCCATATGGTTATGAAGGTGATGGACAAGAATTACCTGCTGGAGCTACTGAAAAAGATTTACTTGAAAAGCTTGGACCTCTCAAAGAAAAGTTGTCAGATATTGAAGGGCTTAAAGAAGAAGTAGGTAAAACTCCATCTGCTGTAACATTTAGTCCTGCCATGATTGCTGCCAAAAATATGGAAAAACAAATCATGGACCAACTACAAGAATCAAATGCAAGTAAGCAGTTAAGAAGTACGGCATTTGAGATGGCATTGTTTGGTACAGGTGTAATGAAAGGTCCTTTTGCCATAGACAAAGAATATCCTAATTGGGATGAAGACGGTGAGTATAGTCCTGTATTTAAAACTGTACCATCTACATCTCACGTATCAGTATGGAACTTTTTTCCAGACCCTGATGCTGCTAACATGGATGAGGCACAGTATGTAATTGAAAGGCACAAGATGTCAAGAACGCAATTACGTGCACTAAAGAAAAGACCATACTTTCGTGGTAATGTTATTGATGAAGTAATACAACAAGGTGAATCATACGATAAAAAATATTGGGAAGATGATTTATCAGATTATGCACCCGACCACGGTGTAGAAAGATTTGAAGTCTTAGAATATTGGGGCATGTGTGATACTGACATGCTTGAAGAAAACGAAGTAGAGATACCAAAAGAATTAAAAAAGTTTGATGAGTTGCAAGCAAATATATGGATATGCAATGGTAAACTTTTAAGAATGGTTCTTAATCCATTTAAACCTGCAACCATACCTTATATGGCAGCACCATATGAATTGAATCCATATTCATTTTTTGGTGTTGGTTTAGCAGAAAATATGGATGACACACAAACATTAATGAATGGCTTTATGAGAATGGCTGTTGACAACGCTGTGTTATCAGGAAACTTACTTATAGAAGTAGACGAAACTAATCTAGTTCCGGGGCAAGATTTATCTGTATATCCGGGTAAAGTGTTTAGAAGACAAGGTGGTGCTCCGGGTCAAGCTATCTTTGGTACAAAGTTTCCAAACGTATCTGGTGAAAACTTACAATTATTTGACAAGGCTAGACAGCTTGCAGATGAAAGTACTGGTCTACCTTCATTTTCTCACGGTCAGACAGGTGTTACAGGTGTAGGCAGGACTGCATCAGGTATATCTATGCTAATGAATGCCGCAAGTGGTAGTATTAAAACTGTTATTAAAAATGTAGATGATTATTTACTTAGACCATTAGGTGAAGGTTTATTTAGGTTTAATATGCAGTTTAATTTTAATCCTGACATAAAAGGAGATTTAGAAGTTAAGGCAAGAGGCACTGAAAGTCTTATGGCTAATGAAGTACGTAGTCAAAGGCTTATGCAATTCTTACAAGTTGCTTCTAATCCTGCTCTTGCTCCTTTTGCTAAGTTTCAATACGTTATTAGAGAAATTGCAAAGTCAATGGATTTAGACCCTGATAAGGTTACTAATAATATGGATGAAGCAGCTATACAAGCAGAACTTATGAAGGGTATGCAAGCTGAACAACCTCAAGCACAGCAAGGACAGCCTCCCGCAGGAGCAAACCCAATGGACCCCACTGGAGCAGGTGGTGGAACAATAGGAACAGGAATCGCCCCGACTCCGGGAGAACAAGGATTTACAGGAACACCTCAAGATGGACAGCAATCAAATAATCAGCCAACTCAAGCCGTTGGTCAACAACCCCAAGCTACTGAACAGCTTCAATGATTATATTGACTTACAGATAAGTAAGCAACATAAAATACTAGAACAGTCTAGTGATACAATTACTCTACATAGGTCTCAAGGAGCAATAGCGACTTTGAATAAACTTAAACTACTAAGGGATGAAGTAAATGGCATTAAGTAAACAAATGGAACTATTTGAAGATGGTGGTCTCAAAGATGAAGGTGGCATGGTTGACGAAGTATCAGGCAACGATGTACCCCCGGGTTCTACACGAGAAGAAGTGAGAGACGACATACCTGCACAATTAAGTGAAGGAGAGTTTGTATTTCCTGCCGATGTTGTTAGATACATAGGTCTTGAAAAACTTATGATGATGAGACAAGAAGCTAAACAGGGTCTAAAGCAAATGGAAGCTATGGGTCAAATGGGTAATTCCGAAGAGGCTACAATGCCTGATGATTTACCTTTTGATGAAACAGACCTTGACATGGAAGATGAAGAAGAGTATAATAATGATACTCAAGAAATGAATCAAGGTGGTATGGTAAGAGTCGGTGGTATGGAAATGCCAAGACCTCGTATTGCAGGACAACAAATGGCAGAGGGTGGTGTTGTAAAAGCACAGACAGGAACATTTGTAACTCCGGGAACAGGTGTAACAACTACACCTTCACAATTTGCAGGGCAGAACCTACCATCGTATAATCCAAATCAAACATTACAAACAGGTGTAAGTCCTGCATATACAATTCCAACAATACCTGCTGTAACAACAGGGTACGACCCTAAGTTTATGACAGGTCAGGAAATGCAGACAAATCAAACTGCACCTTCTTTTGAAACATTAGTAGGTAAAAATCCGGGTCAATATGATGAAATGCGTACATATAAAAATGATGCAGGTGCTACACTACAAATACCATTTAAGAATGGACAACCTATATATCCCATACCTGAAGGCTATAAATTTGTAGACCCTGAAGAAGAACAGACCCAAGCACCAACACTACAGACAACTCAAACAAAAACTACTCAAGTTTCAGGGGATAGTGGAGACGATACAGGTGCTAGAGTTGGTACAACAATGGTTGGTAAAACAGGTAAATCTTTATCTGCGTTAAGTCCTCAAGAGGTACAAAAGGGTTTTAGTACTATGAGTACGAGTCAAAGAGGTTTAACAGTTATGGATGCTCTTGATAAAGCAAAAGGGCAAACAGGTTTAGCTAGAGGGTTGCAGCAATTTGGTACAGCAGTAGTTCCGGGTGCTTTGGCAGCTGGAATGATTGGACAGAAAACTCTTGACCCTAGAGATGTATTAAGTCAAGTTGGGAGACCAGATACCAAAGATTTAAATAGCTTGTTAAATGCATTTGGTCCTAGCACTGTAGGTCTTAGTCCTGAAGAAATTGATATGCAAGGTATTGATAGAAATGAAGCTTTATCACAGGCTATGTATGGTATGAGTTACGCAGAAGCAACAAAAGCTCTAGGAATAGCACCTACCTTTACAAAAGGATATAAGAATGGTCAGGTAGACCCAACAACAGGGGCAACATATTCTTATGGACAGGCAGGTGATGCATTTAGTGTTCCTTCTTATAGTAGTGTCGCAGACTTTGGAAAAGCTATGGAAGCTAGTGCTAAAACAGGGTTTATGGGCAGTTATCAAACTGCATTAGACATAATGAATGACCCTAATAGGTCGCAAAAAGCTAGAAATACAGCAAAACAATTTGCTAAAATGATTAATCCTCAACTTGAAATGTCTTTAGACGATAGAAGTGATACAGAAGTCAGTCAAGGTTTAAGTGATGCAGTTTCAGCAGCCGACAGAGCACAAGCATCCGTAGAAGCTGGATTTAATGTAGAGGAAACATTTGGAAGTGGTGAACCTGATAGTGGTCCTACAGGAGGTGCTCCATCTCAAGGTCCATCAGATATGGGATTAGGAAGTATTAGCACTGATAATGATGGTGGTCAGGCTTCTTCTAGTGATAACAATAGTTCAGATAATTCTTCAGGAGCAGGTGCTGAATCAGGAGTAGGAGGTTGGACTGCCACAGGTGGATTTATTAACAAAAAGAAAATGATAATTCATAAAGAACCTCCAAAAGCAAAGAAAAGAATGAAGCGAGGTGGATTAGCTTCTAAAAAATAATTCACAATATATGGCTACTTATCCCCCAACAATAATTGGCTACGATAACCCCAAGGAGAAAATAAATGGCAGACGCTATGATTAAGGAAGCAACACCTAAGAAAGTTGCATTTGTAAGTAAACCTTACACACAAGAAGAAAGAATAAAAAAAGAAGAGCAAGAATTAGAACAGCTACTGAAAGAACAAAAAGGTGAAGTTGAAATTAAGGCTGAAGAATCGGAAGATAAGAGTGAAGAAGAACCGACTTCTGCTGAAGAGAAAACTTTCAAAAAGCGTTATGGAGACTTACGAAGACATACCCAAGAAAAAGAAAAAGAGTTTCAAAAGCAGTTAGATGAGTTAAAAGAACAATTATCTAAAGCAACTAAGAAAGAGATTAAGCTACCTAAGTCTGATGAAGACATAGAAGCATGGGCAAAAGAATATCCTGATGTAGCAAAAATTGTTGAAACTATTGCAATGAAAAAAGCAAGAGAGCAATCAGAGCAGTTAGAAGCAAGACTACAGAAGATAGATGAAATGTCTGTGGAAGCTAAGAAAGAAAAAGCTGAAGCAGAATTAATGAGACTTCATCCTGACTTTGACGAAATTAGAGACAGTGATGACTTCCACGAATGGGCTGAAGAACAGCCGAAATGGGTACAGGATGCACTATATGAGAACGATAATGATGCAAGGTCAGCAGCAAGAGCAATTGATTTATACAAAGCAGATAGAAACATTGGCAAGAAAGACACAACAAAGAGTAGCAAAAGTGCTGCTATGGATGTTGGCACGAAAGCTACAAAAACAAAAGTGGATGTTTCTGAATCAGGTAAAAAAATACGTGAGTCCGATGTTCAAAAGATGTCCGCTGTCCAGTATGAAAAGCAAGCTGATACAATAATGGAAGCTATCAGGTCTGGTAACTTTATATATGATGTATCAGGTTCAGCGAGATAATTTAAAAATAATGTTGACATATGGTTATTTATATGTATAACTATATGTAACTAAAAGTGTAACATAACCCCATACTTGGTTACTTGTGTTGCACTATTCCCGAAACTTTAGAGATTACCCAATTATGTGAGCCTACACAGGAATCGCTATCCTACGTACAACCTCAACGCATGAATGGTCCTTATAAAGTAAAATGACTAAAACTTATAGTACACATTCCGTGTACATTTGATAAATGTTTAAGGAGATAAAAATGGCATTTACAGCAGCAGCTGGTTATGGTAATCTTCCTAACGGTAATTTTAGTCCTATTATTTACAGCAAACAGGTTCAACTTGCATTTCGCAAGGGGTCTGTCGTTGAAGCTATCACTAACAGTGATTACTTCGGTGAGATTGCTAATATGGGCGATTCCGTTAAGGTTATCAAAGAACCAGAAATAACAGTCAAGGCATATGCAAGAGGAACAACTATTACTCCTCAAGACCTTGATGACGAAGAATTTTCACTTACAATTGACAAAGCTAATTACTTTGCATTTAAAGTGGATGATATAGAAGAAGCTCATTCTCATATTAACTTTCAGCAGTTAGCATCAGATAGAGCAGCTTATAGATTAGCCGACCAATTTGACCAAGATGTACTTGGTTATATGTCAGGTTATAAGCAATCAGCTATACACGGTACACCTGATACAGCTAACACTACTACTAATGGTACTGTTGCTGTTTCAACTGCAGGTTCTGACGAACTCTTATCATCAATGAAACTTGATGCAGGAGACTTCGGTGGTTCAGCAGGTGATGCTGTAGCTATCTTACCAAGAACAGGTGGAGCAGCTTCTGCTAATCCTGCTAATGGAGATAGAAACCCATTAACTGTTATAGCTAGAATGTCAAGACTATTAGACCAACAAAATGTTGACACTAATGGTAGATGGTTAGTATTAGACCCTGTATTCATAGAAGTACTAAAGGATGAAGATTCAAGATTATTTGATGCAGACTTTGGTGGAACTGGACTACAGAATGGTTTAATCCTAAACAACCTACATGGTTTCAAGGTTTATCAGTCAAACAATTTACCAGCAATCGGAACTGGACCATCTAATACAGGTGCAAACAGTTCTACTGACTTTGGTATAATTGTTGCTGGTCATTCTTCATCAGTAGCTACTGCAGAGCAAATCAACAAGACAGAGACTTACAGAGACCCTGATTCTTTTGCTGATATTGTTCGTGGTATGCATTTGTACGGTAGAAAGATACTTCGCCCAGAAGCAATCGCTACTTGTGCTTATCACTTAGCGTAAAGGGAGAACTGAGAAATGGCTGCTGGAACAATATCCACATTAGTCTCTTCTGCAAGAGGTTCTTCTGCAAGAGGTAGACAACCATATTTCGTTGAGAATACAATTGACATTGCCGCTGCAGTAGCAGCAAAAGGTGGTGCTCTTGAAGCTGACGAAATAATTCAGGCAATTACCGTACCTGCAAACACTATGATTTTAACTGCTGGTTTTGAAGTAACAACCACAGTTGATGCTGCTGCCGATGGCAATACAGCTAATCTTGGTGTAACAGGTGTTGATGTAACTCGCTTTGTCGCTGCTTTTGACATTGATGATGATGCATCTCCTGCTGGTACATATGCAACTCAAGCAGATGGTTCTGCACCTATTATCATAGGCTCAACTGCTGACACTATAGACTTTGAATTACAAGCTACTACTACAGCACCAACAACTGGAGCAATCCGTGTGTTCGCTGTATTAATGGACATTGATGGTCTAGGTGACATGGGAGCTAATGAAGTAGACAGAGACACTTTAGCTTAAATCATATATAAGGGAGCAGGGCAACTTGCTCTCTTATTTTACTTAGGAATTATTATGGCAGAGAACTACCTAACATTAACAAATAAAGTCATAGCAAGGTTGAATGAGGTTGCATTAACTTCAGCAACCTTTTCTAATGCTAGGGGTATACAAGTTCAATGCCAAAACGCTGTAAATGAATCAATACGCTTTATTAATCAGCGAGAGTTTAATTATCCATTTAATCATGCAACTGCTTCTCAAACTTTAACAGCAGGTGTGGTTAGATATACGTTACCTGCATCTACTAAAACAGTAGACTATAATACATTTAGAATTGTAAAGAACAGTACATTAGGTAATGGTGGATATAGACTACACATACTTGACTACAACGACTATGTAAACAGAGTTGTCAATCAAGAAGATGAAATAGAAACAACAACAACAAGTACATCTCACACAGATAGTGATACAACTATAACTGTAGTCAGCACTACAGGCTTTGATAGTGCAGGTACAATAGTCATAGGTAATGAAAACATTACATATACAGGAACTACAAGTACAACATTTACAGGATGCACTAGAGGTGCAGGTGGTACTACAGCAGCTTCAATAGCAAGTGGTGTTACAGTGGCACAGTTTGACAGAGGTAGTGTTCCTGAATACGTTGTAAGAACACCTGATAATAACTATTTATTATATCCATATCCAAATAAATCATATATAATAAAGTTTGACTATTACACATTTCCAACTGATTTATCAGCTTTTGATGATACAACAACTATACCTGATAGGTTTGCACCTGTAATTATAGATGGTGCTACAGCATTTGTGTATCAGTATAGAGGCGAGACACAACAATATCAATTAAATATGCAGAGATTTGAACAAGGCATAAAGAATATGCAAACACTATTAGTGAATAAGTTTTCATATTTACGTTCAACATATATACCAAGAACAGGAGTGTATAACTCAGGTAGTGTAGATATTAGGGCATTATAATGGCAGACCAATCTCAAACAGTGCCTTCAGCATTTACTTGTGAAGGTGGTTTAGTATTAAATAAATCTACGTTTATGATGCAACCGGGTGAAGCATTAGAGTTAGAAAACTTTGAGCCTGATATAACAGGTGGTTATAGAAGAATAAATGGATACTCTAAGTATGTAACAGCAGTTGTGCCACAGACAGCATCTGCTACAGAAAAAGTACTTATGGTTGCTACATTTGGTAACAAAGTAATAGCAGCTAGAGGTACTAGCATTTACAGTGCCGACCCGGGTGGTTCATCTTGGACTAGTATAGATAGTGGTAGAACAAGTGCAGGTAAGTATAGGTTTGAGAGATACAACTTTGATGCTACAGACAAATTAATAGTTGTTGATGGAACTAATGCTCCAACTGTATTTAATACATCCCTAACTGCTACGGATGTTTCACATTCTTCTGTAGCAGGTGCTAAATATATAGCTGCTTTTAGTGAGCACATGTTTTATGCTGGTATGTCAAGTACACCACAAGAGATAATATTTAGTACACCTTTTGATGAAGATAATTTTACAGTTGCGGCAGGTTCAGGTACATTTTCTGTTGATGATACAATTACAGGAATGAAAGTTTTTAGAGATAGTTTATTTATTTTTTGTGAAAGCAGAATATTTAAATTAACAGGTTCTTCTATATCTGATTTTGTTGTATCTGATGTAACAAGAGATATAGGTTGTATAAATGGTGACACAATTCAAGAATTTGCAGGTGACCTTATATTCCTTGGTCCTGATGGATTACGTACAGTTGCAGGTACAGCAAAGATAGGTGACGTAGAATTAGGAACTATAAGCTCTAATGTGCAGTCTATATTCAATGAAAACATATCTAGTGCATCAGAGTTTGACAGTATAGTTATACCTGACAAGACACAGTACAGAATATTCTTTACTAAAAGTAGTACTGTAGATAATCAAACTAAAGGTATTATATGTTCACTTAGAGGACAAAGATTTGAGTTTGCAGAACTTAGAGGTATAAAACCTGCAAGTACTGACCACTTTGTAGATGATGGAGATGTAATAGTTTTACATGGTGGATATGAAGATGGTTATGTCTATAGACAAGAACAAGGCAGTACTTTTGATGGTACTAATATAGCAGGTAAATATAGAAGCCCTGATTTAACTTTTAATGACCCCGGAATAAGAAAACACATGCAAAGGGTTATTATTAACTACAAACCTGAAGCGGCTATAGATGCTGATTTGTTTTTAAGATATGACTATGAAGATGCTAATGCACCAAGACCTGCAGCATATCCATTAGATTCAGAAGATGTTGTGGCTATATATGGTACATCAGTTTATGGAGTGCCTACATATGGTGGAGCATCACAACCATTAGTTAGACAGGCAGTAGAAGGTTCAGGTTTTGCTGTAGCAGTAAGAGTTAGAGATGGAACAGGAAGTGCACCTTATTCACTTAAAGGTTTTCAGTTAGAATATCAATTAGGAGCAAGAAGATAAATGGGAGCTACATACACTAGACAATCCTCATACACAGACGGAGACATAATCACTGCGGCTCATACCAATGATGAGTTCAATCAGTTATTAGCTGCCTTCGCTGCAAGTACAGGACATACCCATGATGGTACGACTGCTGAAGGTGGTCCTATTACAAAGATGCTTGGTACATCTCTTACACTAGGAGATGGCACAGCAGCAACAGATATTACTGTTACATTTGATGGTGAGACAAATGATGGTGTCCTTAAATGGATGGAAGATGAGGATTATTTTGAGTTCAGTGATGACATACTTATTGCTTCTACAGAGAAGTTACAATTCAGAGACACAGCTATATACATCAATTCAAGTGCCGATGGACAACTTGACATTGTTGCCGACACAGAAGTCCAAATAGCTGCACCAACAATTGACATAAATGGTGATGCAGACGTATCAGGTACACTTACATATGGTAGTTTATCTGATGGTTCTATAACTATTACAGCATTTGTTGATGAAGATGATATGTCTTCTGACAGTGCTACTCTTGTACCTACACAGCAGTCTGTAAAGGCATATGTAGATGCAACAGTCACTGCACAAGACCTAGACTTTCAAGCAGATAGTGGCGGTGCATTAAACATAGACTTAGATAGTGAGACACTTACTCTAACAGGTGGTACAGGAATTGACACAAGTGGTAGTGGTAATACTGTTACATTTGCAATAGATTCTACTGTAGCTACACTTACAGGCACACAAACACTTACAAATAAAACACTTACAACTCCTGTTATAAGTACTATTAGTAATACAGGAGCATTAACTCTTCCTACTTCAACTGATACATTAGTAGGTAGAGCAACAACAGATACTTTAACAAACAAAACTCTTACAACTCCTATAATCAGTAGCATTAGTAATACAGGTACTCTTACATTACCTACATCTACTGACACACTTGTAGGTAGAGCTACTACGGATACACTTACAAACAAAACTATAAATACTGCAAGTAACACTATAACTGTTGTTGAAGCAGATATCTCTGATTTACAATCTTATATCTTAGCAGGTTCTACTGATACACTTACAAATAAAACAATAGACGTAGATAACAACACAGTATCTAACATTGAAGTAGATAATTTTAAAGCATCTGCTGTTGTAATTGAATCAGAAGGTATTGGTTCTAGTGATAATGATACAACCTTACCTACATCAGCAGCAGTTAAAGATTACGTAGATACACAAGTAGCAACTGCTAATGAATTATCAGAACTAACAGACACTAATATAACAAGTCCTGCTGATGGTGCTTTACTTTTTTATGACACAGGTACATCTAAGTGGATAGACAATGTAGTCTCAGGTGATATCACAATAGCTGATACAGGTGTAGCTGCAATAGGTTCAGGTGTTGTTGTTAATGCTGATATCAATGCTAGTGCAGCCATTGATGCTACAAAGATACATGATGGCACAGTAGATAACACAGAGTTTGGTTATCTTAATGGTGTAACATCAGCAATACAAACACAGCTTGATGGAAAGCAAACACTTGATGCAGAACTAACTGCTATTGCAGGATTAACTTCAGCAGCAGACAAAGGTATTCAATTTACTGGTTCAGGTACTGCTTCTACATATGATTTAACAGCAGCAGGTAAGGCACTGTTAGATGATGCAGATGCTTCTGCACAACGTACAACTCTAGGTCTTGGAACAGCAGCTACATTAGATGTAGGTACATCAGCTAACAATGTTGTACAATTAGATGGAACAGGTAAACTACCTGCAGTAGATGGTTCTCAGCTAACTAATATTAACTTTACGGAGCAAGACCCATCTGCTTTAGCATTTGCAATAGCTCTTGGCTAAAAAATACTTGACAAATAAGGTAAAACCGAGTATAATTATATAAAAGGAAAAAGAAATGGCAAACGCATTTTTATCAGAAACAGATACAGCAGTTGGAACATCCCCTGCTACCATATTAACATGTGGTGCTTCTACTGAAACAACCATTATAGGACTAAGCATTTCTAACATAGTCACTAGTCAAATCACTGTAGATGTACAACTTGATGCTTCAGGTCGTACTAGTGGTGCAGAAGATAGTGTTTACTTAGTTAAAGATGCACCTATACCTGTTGGTGGTTCATTGGTAGTTGTAGGTGGAGACCAAAAGGTTGTGTTAGAACCGGGTGATGCAATTAAAGTTACATCAGATACTGCATCTTCTGCTGATGTTGTTTTAAGTCATCTAGACATTACATAAGGAATAAAGTATGGCATACTTAGGTAACAATGTACCTGCTAACTTTCAGACACCACCTGCAGTCGTAAGATTCAATGGTGATGGAAGTGATACTACATTTGCATTAGGAAGAACAGTAGGCTCTGTACAGGAGATACTTGTATCAGTAGATGGTGTCGTACAGGACACGTCTTCTTACACTGTACCTGATGGTTCTACCTTAACATTCACTGCTGCACCCTCAAGTGGTACTAACAATATCTTTGTTTACTTTCTTGAGTTATCAGCAGGAAGTGTAACACCTGCAGCTGAAAACAAAGGTAACTTCAAGACAGGTGGTATGTTCAGAACTAATTCACAGAACTTGACAATAGACACAACAATACTAGCTACAGAAAATGCACAAGTAACAGGAACAATTACTGTAGATAGTGGTGTTACATTGACTGTCAATGATGGTGGAAGGTTGGTGATATCGTGAGTGAAATAAAAGTTGATAAAATACAAGGAACAAGTGGTAGTGATACTGCTATAACATTAAGTGGTGCTAACTCAACAGTTAATGGAACTTTAAATGTAGATGGTGCTGTTACTTTAGATGCTACTCTTGCTGTGACAGGTGTTCATACTATTGGCAATAACGCTATATATACATCTGATAGTGGTAGTTCTACACAGAATTTAGTAGCAGGTGTGGCAAAGGCTATTTGTAAACATAGTTCAGCAACCTTTACTCACACAACTAATGGTTTAAATTATAGTACTTTTACAGATAATGGTACAGGAGACCACACATTAAGTTTTACTAATAATATGACTGATATTCATTACACTATAACATGGATGAATGAAGGTAAATTTGACCAATATAGATTTGTTTGTTTGAAAGTAAATGATTACTCTTATACGACAGGTCCTCGTGTTAATACTGGATATTTCAACCATGCTACATCTCTCACTATAGCAGATTTGGGTGAAAATGGTAATGTGGTACACGGAGACTTAGCATGAGTGAAATAAGAACAGACACCATAAACAATGCTTCAGGCGATAATGACAGTGGAATTGATTTATCTACTAATGACCAAGTAAATATTAAGACTGCTAACACAACTGCTGTAACTGTGGATGCTAGTCAGAATGTGGGCATTGGTACTAGTAGTCCTTTTCAATTTAGTTCTGTTCAAGCTAGTCTAACATTATCTGGAACAAGTGGTTCTTTTGCGACTAGAGCAGGTGCGTTAACTTTTCAAAGTCAAGACACTACAAGTACTTTATGTCATATTCATGCTCGTGACGGTTATATGGCATTTCAAACAGGCACTTCAGCAACTACAGCAGAACGTATGCGTATAGACAGTGCTGGGCGTACTCTTATGGCTACAACCCAAACAAACGTAATCACTGTTGATGGTAGACATGGTATTGTTTTGAATGATAAAACCAGTGGTTTTTATGCAGGTGTAGGTCAATTTTCTGCAAATGGAAATGCAAGTATGCTGTTAAATAGAGATTCTGATGATGGTTCTATTCAACTTTTTTTCCAAGATGCCGCAGAGATTGGTAGTATAACAACATCTGGAAGCACAGTTTCATATAATGCTTTTAGTGGTTCTCACTGGTCAAGACTTACAGATAATTCAAAACCAACAATTTTAAAAGGCACAGTAATTGAGACTATTGATGAAATGTGTGATTGGTATCAAGCAAGATTTGAAATACAAGAAGAAGGCGAAACAAGAACAGTAAGACAATCAATAGCTTTACCAAGTGATGCTTCAGTTGGAGATACACTGACAGTAACTTTTGAAGACAACAGTTATACTGCAACCATAATAAAAGAAGAAGATAACAAACATACCAAATGTAAAATATCAGACACAGCAGATAGCACAAGAGTATATGGAGTATATTCAGCTTGGGATAATGAAGACGATACAGTTAATGATATGTATGTTACAGCAGTTGGAACTCATGTGGTCAGAGTACATAGCAGTGCAACAGTAACAGCAGGTGATTTGTTAGTGTCTAATGGTGATGGCACAGCTAAAGTGCAAGATGACGATATTATTAGAAGCAAGACTATAGGCAAAGTATTAACAAACATAAAACAAGAAACTTATGATGATGGCAGTTATACAGTTCCTTGTGCATTGTATTGTGGGTAGGAGTAAGTAATGGCAAACGGAACAATAGCATTTGATACATTACAGACAAGTGGACAGATAACAGGCACAGCTAAGTCTGTGGATACAGATTATGTTGTGAATGGCAGTGCTAGAAATTGGATTAAATATAATCAATCAGGAACAATAGCCATTAATGACAGTTTTAATGTTGCAAGTATAACAGATGAAACAACAGGAACAACTACAGTTACGTTTACTAGTGCTATGGTTAATGCAAATTATTCTATCAAAGGTCAAAATTCAGAAAATGCTTTATATACTCAAGTGGTTAGTGCAAACCAAGCTACTTCTGCATATAGACAAAGAACTTTAGATGGTGGTACTAGTCTAACAGATGACACAGCAGTCTATGGAGATACACACGGAGACCTCGCATGACAATAACCACACCAGAATTTCAAGGCACACATCTTTGGGATAGATTGTGTTGGGCAAAAGAAAAGCTAGAGCCACACAGAACAGAATATTGTGTTGTATGGGAAGACCCAGAGACACCTGATGAACCTGCAAAGATTACACACCCTGACCCTAATTGGATGGCTTGTGCATTGCAAGGTGGAATCTTACCACCTGTAGAAGTTTATTGGGAACTCAAGAAGGATGAAGACAAGCCTGACTTTGTAAAGCATACAAGAGGTTACTTGCTACATAACACTAAGCCTGTAGATGCAATGACAGAAGAACAGGCAATAGAGTACCTAATTATGAAAGACATACCACAGCATGTATGGAGAGATTACGACAAGGCAAACAAACCTAGAATGGTTATTTGTACTAAGTCACAGTTACCAAGCACAAGAGTGTGGCGAAATGCTTGGAGAATCAATGAAGACATAACCACATATAATGAAGAAGCTGCTTAAAGGAGAAACCAATGGCAACAACTAATATCGTAGACAAGGATGGCAACAGTATTGATGCTTCAACTGCCACTGTTCCATCTGACAGGCACTTCAGAGGTGCGTGGACATTATCAGGTACAACTATATCTGAAGACTTAGCAACAGCTAAGACTATCTTCAAAGACAAGGTAAGGGAAGTAAGAAAGCCTTTACTAGATGCTGAAGATGTAATTTATATGAAGGCACTAGAAGCTGACGATGCAACTGCAAAGGCTGCAAGTGTTACAAAGAAGACTAACCTTAGAGATGCACCTGCTGCAAGTGCAATAGCAGATGCTACAACAATAGCTGAACTCAAGTCTGCTTGGGATGCTGATTTGTTAGGTGACAGTCCATACGCATAGGGAGTAGTTAATGGCTTTAACTAAAATTACAGGCGAAGGTTTAGGTTCTCTTGGAACTGGTAATCTCACACATGGTTCAGATAGTGGAGATACTAGATTTACTTTAAATAGTGCAAATCAATATACTTTAGTTTTAAAAAATGCAGGAAACATAGCAGGTCAAATAGGTGGTAGTGGCTCTGATGTTTTAAGATTTAGTAATGCTGCAGGTGCTACTATTATGGAAATGAACGCAGGTCAAATAACCATGCCACTTCAACCTGCTTTTCAAGTAAATCCATCTTCAAAGCAACTTAATCTAACACATGGAGACACACTAGTATTTGGTCAAGAAAAGTTTGATTTAAATTCAGATTTTGCATCTAACACTTTTACTGCACCTGTTACTGGTAAATATCAATTACAACTCACAGCTAGAGTAGACCAACTAGACAGGGATGCTAATTGGGTTAGAATAGAAATGGTCACTTCTAATGGAGTCTATGAAGCAAACATAATTGACCCAGACGCTTTTGATAAAGACCCAGACTATTGGTCTATTAATTTTGGTGTATTAGCAGACATGGATGCTAATGATACAGTTTTTTTAAGGTGGGGTCAGTCAGGTGGTTCTAGTACTGCTGATTTGGATACACAAGCTCATTTTTCAGGCTATTTAGTCTGTTAGCCAAGAGTGAAACAACTCAATCATAAAGGAGATAAAAATGGCAGACCATACAAAGACAGTAACATTAACAGATTTACAACAGAAGATTCTATCTAATGATTTGTATAATGACACAGACAATGCAGGGATAGATAGTTGGATACAAGGTGCTATTGATGGTAAGATAAACAACTGTTGGAAAAGATTTCAACAAGAGTGGACTACAAAGCTAATGAATGATGATAGCTTCACAGACCCAATACCATCTAATCAAGCAGACTTTGTTGCACTTGTAACAGCAAGAAGCGACTATCAAACACGTAAGCAAAGAGATGATGCAAATAGCATTTAGGAGTAACAGATGGCATACATAGGTAAATCTCCACAGAACGGAGTAAGAAACAGATTCCAATACCAAGCAACTGCAGGGCAGACTAGCTTCAGTGGCTCTGATGCAAATGCACTGACACTTACCTACACAGATAGCTTGTACATGGATGTGTATCAGAATGGTATCTTGCTTGTTCCGGGAGATGACTACACTGCAACTACAGGTACAACTGTCGTACTCGTACAAGCTGCAAGTTTAAATGACATCATTGAGATGGTTGTGTATGATGTGTTCTCAGTTAATGAGACTTACACTAAGACTGAAGCAGATAACAGATACCCATTCAAGGGTAACAACTCAATCATCAGATTAAATGGACAGACAATAAGTGCAGACATTACAATAGACAGTGATGAGAATGGTGTATCAGCAGGTCCTATAACACAGGACAATGCTACAGTCACTGTTAATGGATATTGGAGTATCGTATGACAAGTCAATTAAATGTAGATACCATTGTAGATAAAGCAGGTACAAGTGGTCCTTCTCTGCCTAATACAACTACAATCAAAATAGCTAACACTTCAACCTATGTATCTGATGGTGGTGCAACTACACAGAATACTGTGCAAGGGTTGTGTAAACAATGGATAAACTTTAGAGGAACTAACAGTTTAGTTACTCGTGATTCATTTAATACTACTAGTATTACAGATAATGGAACTGGGGATTATCAAGTTACAATAGCTAATGATATGAGTAATGATGATTATTCTGTTTCAGGAACAATGTGCTACCTAGAAACGGGAACCACTTCTGCAGCTAGGCAAGGTCCTGCTGTAAATGAACACGCAGTAAGCAGTTATCAAGTTTATGCAGGTACTAATACTACTACAGTAGAAGATGTGGAAGTTTTAAATCTTCAGACTATGGGAGACCTCGCATAATGGCAAGTGAACTTAAAGTAGATAAATTTACAGGTGTAACCACAGCAGGTTCTATAGATGTTGTGGGTGAAGGCAATAGTACAACAACTAATCTGCAACAAGGGTTAGTTAAGTGTTGGAGTGTGTTTGATGGAAGAAGCACACCTTCTTTTTATGACAGTTTCAACACTGCATCTATTACAGATATCGGCACAGGAATTTATGATTTAGTTTTTACAAATGATTTTTCTACAAAAAATTATGGCACTGTTGTCTCTCATCAACATACAGTATCTAACTCTGGTGCTAATGCTTCTCCAACACAATCGGGCAGTGGTACAACTACTGCAGGAGTAAGAATTGAGATTTACGAAAATAATGCAGTACAAGACCCAATATATTGTAATGCTTTGATAGCAGGAGACCTCGCATAATGGCTAGTATATTAAGAGTAAACACATTAACAGATGCAAGTAGTGGTAATAGTATTGCAGTAAGTGTAGTAAATAACGGAAGTGCTAAAGTTTGGATTAACTATAATATGGCTGATACATCAAGTATATATGGTAGCTATAATGTAGGGTCACTTACAGATAATGGAACTGGGGATGCTAGTGTAGCTTACACTAGTAATATGAATAATGATGACTATGCTCAAGTAGATGGCACAGGCGATGAAGGCGAACAGTTTAATAATAGTAGAGCTTTAGGTGCAGCTAGTGTAGGAAGTGGAAAAACAACATCAGGAACAAAATTTGATACTGGTGGGCAAACTGTTAACACTAATTATGATTTTAAAGAAAACTGCATAGTAATTCACGGAGACTTAGCATGACCAAAGCAGCAGACTTAGCAACACTAGCAGGTAGAGCAGACACACTTACTGATACAACTAATACAGGTAATGTAGCACTTGACTTTAGCCAATATCAGAACTTTGTATTGACATTCACAGGTAACGTAACATTCACTAACCCTACAACAGAAGCTGTAGGACAGTCAGGATTTATCATTTGTATACAAGATGGTACAGGTAGCAGAACACTATCTCTAGGCACAGACTATGAAACAGCAGGTGCAAATGGTATAACTCTTAGCACGGCTGCTAATTCAGTTGATATGATACCTTACGTGGTTCAATCAGCTAGTAATATATTATTAGGTAACGTACAGAAGGCATTTGCATAGTGGCACTACTCGGTAACTTAACAGGTTCATCACAATTTTTTAACCCAAATAGATTTTACAATGATATTGCTACACAGTCATTAAGATTTGATAGTGGAAGTAGTGCTGTTTTAAGTAAGACACCAAGTGCTAGTAATTTAAAAACATGGACATGGTGTGCTTGGGTTAAACGAACAAAATTAGGTGTTGAAAGAGCAATTTGGAGTGTAGGTGCATCAGAAGTGGATTTTGCTTTATTTTTCCATACGACTGACCAGTTGAGAGTGTGGACTACAAATGGTGTTGCAGTATATTATACTGATAGGTTATTTCGTGATGTTGGTTCTTGGTATCATATAGCTATTACTTCTAACAATGTTTCACCATATATAAGGTTATATATAAATGGAGTATTAAATACAACAAGCTCTTATGATAACAGAACAAGCGTTCCCGGCACTAATGATTTAAGTGTAAATACTAATGATGTTCATAGAATTGGTTCTTGGTACAATGGAGGTTTGCAATATTTTGATGGATATTTAGCTGATGTAAACCATATTGATGGAACTGCTGTTGGAGATACTAATGGTATTTTAGATGAATTTATTGAAATAAAAAATGGTGTATGCATACCTAAAAGATATACTGGTTCATATGGCACTAATGGGTATAGATTAGAGTTTAAACAAACTGGAACTGGTAGTGCATCATCTAGCACAATAGGAGCAGATACTAGTGGCAATGATAATCACTATACATCTAGTGGTATAGTTGCTTCTGATTGTGCCATGCCTGATAGTCCAGAGAATAACTTTCCAACAATAAATGTATTACATAGAGGGTCATCATACTCATCAACAACTACATCTGAGGGTAATTTATCATTTAAACATTCAAATTTTGCTCATGCTTCTGCTATAGCTTCAATGACACTTCCTAAGTCTGGTAAATGGTATTGGGAAACTTTAAACAATAGCAATGCAACGAGTGGTACAAATACCATAGGAGTTGTTGGTTCAACTTATAATAACTCAGAGGCTTTATCTGGTGCAGGTTCTTTTTTTTGGGCGAATGGTTTTGGTATATATGGTGGTGCAGGTCAAAACTTTGGTGCTTCATTAGGGGTAACTTGGGATACAACTGGCTCTGCAACATCATTTACAGCAAATGATATTATTGGTGTGGCTTATGATGCAGACAACAAAAATATAGAATGGTACAAAAATGGTACTTTAATGGATTATAACGTAACAGATTTTAATGATACTGATAACGATATTATGCCCGCGTCTTCAGCTTATGGTAATCCTGCTAACGCAGGTATTATTTTTAACTTTGGGCAAGACCCAAGTTTTGCAGGTTCAATAACAGCAGGAACAGAAACACCAAGCGAGGGAGTAGGTGTGTTTAAACATGCCGTTCCAAGTGGCTATCTAGCATTATGCACAGCTAATCTTCCTGAGCCTACTATTAGTCCTAATGCAGATGAACAAGCTGATGATTATTTTAATACAATTCTTTGGACTGGTGATAATACAAGTTCACGAAGCATTACAGGTGTAGGTTTTCAACCAGACTTTTCGTGGGTTAAAAGC
>JACKZZ010009761.1_pt1 | contig 20327 bp, 20 predicted proteins | sample 8027871 | NCBI WGS metagenome assembly JACKZZ01 (sample SAMN15724774, study PRJNA655200) | protist metagenome | isolation source: fluorescence activated cell sorting (FACS) single amplified genomes of... | place: USA: West Boothbay Harbor, Gulf of Maine | collected 2000-07-19
TTTACGATTTTCTCTCCAACGGCCGCGGGCGCTCTGACGTGCATGTGATACACCATTGCAGCAGTACCAGTAGTATAGTCGTGATCAGAAATGACCAGCCAATAGACACATGATGCAGAGATGCCCTAGAAACGTTAATACATATGAACAAAACCATGAGCAACAAAGACGCTGAGAGGTATACAAGGTAAAAGAAGGAGAGAGGCTATTATTTCAGAGTGGTCAGAGTACGAGGAACCAGTTTGTAATACCCGGTCTGTTCTCTTGCGGGTTTCCCCAGGCTCAACCACGGCTGAGAGCGACAGCGGCGAGCCTCCCTTAAACTTGATTTGAAAGTCTACAGGGTATTTGAGGTCATTGTGGATCCCTAAAGTGATTCCCATCTTTGCCTGCAAAAATGAAAAAAAACAGCCAGGAGATAAACCGGAGCCGGCGAAAGATACAACAGTTCAGAAACAGTAATCCTAATTATTGAATGTGCACTCTTTAACAAAGCGTGTATCAAAATCAGCAATATACACGTCCGAGCACCATCTCTACCTGTGAGTATGCGTGAACTGGAAGGCGAGGCTACCACCTTGGATGTGGGTTGAAGGCAAGGCTAAGGCTGTTTCCTCGCACTTGTATTAGCTGCTCTGCTCTAGCTGGTACTATTGCCCGGGTAGGGTAGTAGCTGCTCTGCTGCTGCTGAAGCTGAAGCTGCTTTGAATGGATCGATTTGCTTTTTCCGACTGACTTTTTCTCTTCATTCCCTCCCATCACTATGGTGGCGGAAGAACCACGCTTTGGACGCTTCGGCTTCTTCTTGTATGAAAGCTACCTTGAACCTATTACGTGGACTTGAAAACAATTGTGTTAATGTATATTGTCATCCTTCCCACTGTACTGTAACCACTTTCTCCTTTTGTCTGTTTGAAATTCGTAGAAACACAAGCGTTTTCGGCCTGGATCATTTGATATGGTTCGACCACCAGACTCTATTTAACAAAATTTCACTGGAAGCACTGGCTGTCCACGGCGACGAGTTGAAGTCGCACATGATGAGAATATTTGAGATATACATCATTGCGTTTGCTTTGGTGTTTGGTGGGCTGTCTTCCACCCTTACAGAAAGCGATCCAGCGGAAACAGGACTCGACGTTTCGATCCTGGTAATGGCAGCAGTAGCTGCCACCGCATCTTTCACTGGAGCTGGGATGGCACTCGCTGGGTACAATATTCTCAGCCCAATTGCTGAGGAGAATATTGCGGTGATTGTCCGATCGAATCAAAACTTCCTACGAATCATTAAGTTTACATGGGTCGGGTGTATAATCAGCTACATTCTAGTCATTGGTGGACTTCTCTACAGGAAGCTAGAAGCTGAGCGTGAGTCTCCGCATGCTGCAGTGTTGGGCGCCTCGATATTTGGTTTTTTCTCTCTTGGGTTAATCCAAGTGCAAGGTTACTACTCGAATGTTTTGGCACGAATGGCTCTGTATTCAGGCGCTTTAGGGGTCTCAACTTCAAATGCTATAATAGTTGACAAGCCTGACACGGAGGATTCTGCGATTTCCAAGGTCATTGAGCTAGCGTACAAACATTTAGATGAAGAACAACTTTGGAAGCTGTACAACAGCAAAATCAGTGCTCTGGAAGCACGAAAAAGAGCCAAACGTAGCCGCCATAGGGCTAACATTGTCGACAAATATACACCTGACGAAGTGGAAGGAAAGGAAATGCGAGATATGAAAACGACTAGGGAAGGTATGGACGAGCGAGACGAAGCCAATAACGAAAACAAAAAGGCGCATCTTGGTAAAGGGGCTATGCTTGGTTCTATTCCAAATATTCGAAAACACATGACTGTGGATCTATCTTATCTACCAAGATCAGTCAACAACAGCAATAATATATCGCCTTTAGATGTGACTGATATTGACGACATCGAAGCCACAACCGAGGCGAAAAAAGTTGGTGAATAAAAATTGTTAAATTATGGCCGAATGAATAAATGCATGAAACGGTGCAAGGCCGCAGCTATTTTCCGTGACTAGTATGGCAAACGCACAATGCATGCATGCTGCACAAAAACAAAAATTAATAATACCCTACGTATACCTGATTACAGTCGTACGATTGTATACGAAATAATGATGATGCACACACTGCGTCTTACATGTTTTGAAGGCACTATACGTCCATATGCGTAGTACAAGACCACATAGACAGTGCCTGCTTTATATCAATCAAGCTTTGATGTGTGCCTCCTGTGTTCCTGTTGCCTGTTACCCTACATCATTACCGCCAACAGTCAACCAATGCGCACATACACCACGCATACGCGCGCTATATTAGCGTGTTGCTTGATTATTACAATCGTACGATCGTTGCACAAGCACAGCATAATTGTAGTGTATGGCATTGCATGCAGAGACACGCAGTATGTACGTCTACCTTGGTTAGCTCAAATAATGCAGCGTGGGGATCGATGTATGTACGAGTATGCCTTAAACATTGTATACGGATGCGTGAACAATGCGTGCGAGCCTACGACTGTACGCTGTATTAGATTGATTAATAATGTTTTATTAAGATATCATTTGCGCAGGCCTTTTTTTTGTTTACGGTACAAGATTTTAACAGCAAGTCAGTATTAGCAGAATATATATATGCCATATATGCAGAGAAAAAAGAGTTGGGGGTTGAGACAAGGGGGGGTTAGCCAGATGCTGCGTTACGTTGTCCCTTCTGACTTAGTACACGGCAACAACGCTTATCGCGAGACCCAGGCAGCATGTAAAAGCCGGACAAACTAGCGTCATGATTTCGTATCCGTCTGTGTAGTACTCTGCCCGGCCTATGGGGATTCCTATAGCAATGCCGAACGCCCCACCAGAGAGGATGGTCCATCCGGCAGAGACCTAGTCAAATACGAAGCGTGCCGCGACGTGGGCGAATAGGAAGAAGAGGAGGAACCAGAGATAGCAGATCCAATCGTGCTGTGGTCCAGACGCCATTTTGTACTGGGAACTTTCTTCGTACAATATTCGGGGGGGAATAACTAGTCGTGGGCCATGAATGAGAAGCTGCAGTTGTATCGATAGTCAAAGCACTCAAAGCAAAGCCCTCTCAGGCCCTCAAGCTCAGCCAGGCAAATATCAGCCAAGCTGCTGATGTAATACAAGTTCGAGAACTCTACGTCGCGGTCTTCGCGGTGGAACGCTAGAGAACAGAAAGCGAGGAAGAATGAACGTGACCGAGTGCGAAGGATACTCTTGGACCCAGTACTTTGATGAGGATGAGGATATGGGCATTGTAAAGGTTGGTGTTTGCTTTGCATTTCCGACGGGCTCACTTTCTGCGAGGAGTTTAACGCAAGCTGGTACCCCTTTTTTTTCATAAGGTTCAAGTTCCGGTGGATTCTGGTACCAAGTCAAAGTCCGTGAAGTTCGTCGTTAAGCCCACCGCCGTTTCCTTAACAGTGGATGGCAAAGTTAAGCTTGAGGGCAAGCTTGACCTTATGTGCGACAGCGAAGAGACCACCTGGGAGTTTGAGACCGTGGATGGGAAAAAAACTCTCAGCATTCTGGTCGCGAAAAAGAACCCTAAGGAACCCTGGTCCTACTTTCTGGCCTCAGAGAACAAACCCGCCGACAAGACGATTACGAGTAAAGTATTTTTCGATATCGAACAGGGAAGTAATAAACTGGGCCGAGTCGTTATGGGACTCTACGGGAAAACCGTGCCCAAGACAGCAGAGAACTTTCGTGCGCTGTGCACCGGTGAAAAGGGCGCCGGTGAAAAGGGGAAACCACTCCACTACAAAGGATCGACGTTCCACCGTGTTATTCCTGGTTTCATGTAAGTTTTTTTTGCAAATGAGCTCAAATGTGCGTTTTAGTGCGACACACGCGGGGCGTGTTTCTGACTCGGCAATATTGTGCCGCTGTCGGCGTCAAAACCCCGCAAGATTAACTGCTCTTGCTTAATGTCTGGCTGCGAAAAGCTGTCCCCTTTTCGTGATCCTGTGCAGAGCTCTGATCTCTTTACCTCCCTGATACCCCAATTCCATTTACTCGAAACTAATAGCGAACGCACGCATTAACTAAACTTGTGAACCTTCAAGGTGCCAAGGTGGAGACTTCACCGACGGAAACGGCACTGGTGGTGAATCAATCTACGGCGTCACCTTTCCGGACGAGAACTTCAAGATCCAACACGACAAGGTTGGGCTGCTCTCGATGGCCAACGCCGGACAAAACACAAACGGTTCGCAGTTCTTCCTAACGGTTAGTGAGACACCTCATCTTGATGGCAAGCACTGCGTCTTTGGTGAGGTCATTGAAGGCTATGATCAGGTTGTCAAAGCAATGGAAAAAGTTGGGTCTCGGGAAGGTACCATCAGTGGAGATCCGCTTGTTATTGCGGATTGCGGTGAACTGAAGGAGGAGGAGAACAAGTCATCTTAAGGAACCTTTACATGCAGCTCTTGTACAGCAGTACCTAGTACATGTATACATGTACGTATCATTTGAGCCAAAAAAGAAAATATACTCGACAAGTGACAGACACAGTACGCAAACTTACACGGCAAGCTAGGCAGGTGGTGGGCTGCGGAAAGTAGTTCTTTACTGCCACGCACGCCATGCAACACAATACTGCAGCAGGCAATAAAGAGTTGTAATACATGCATGGCCATGGAGGCATGGCCGCCGCCGGCGCATGCGCTGGCGCCTGGCGCGGCCCAACGGCCCGTGTGCGGCTACGTAGCGTATATACAGCGCGTATGGCATATACGTATACGTATGCGGCGCGTGTAGCATCCGTTACAACAAAATACTAGCGCAATTCATGCGGGCGCGGGGCCTTTGCCCAACAGCCCTGCTGCTGCTTAAAATTAAATAAGCCGCATGCAGCTAGGATCGCGCCAGGATGCTGAGCTCTCGCGTCCAAGGCACGGAATAGTGCGGTAAACAACCATCAGCTCTGATGCTTTGCTAGCCTTCTAATGCAATGCAATCAGCATTACGTTGAGAGGTTCGAACGAAATTGTGCACAGAAGTACGATCAGCACGTACGTAATGTAGAATACAATGTACACGTAGAATGTAGCTTTGAATGAAACTTAGTTTGCAATTAAGGCCACAGGCGTTCATATCCATCCAGTCTGGTGTTGTTTTTATCAACAAAGTCTCGAATCTCGAACAAAAAGTGCTAAAAAATTGAACGCACGATAACCAGAACAGCACCAGCAGCATGCCATGAGCCCATTTTTTTTTCCCGAAAATAATTTATAACGTCTCAGCACATGTGTCCTCAACCTCAGCCTTGATAGCAATAACCTTATCAGATGTCTCTGTGATTGTCTCAACAACCCAAGCCCGATGCTCTGCGAGCTTCTCTGCCATCTCAGTGATGGTGTTTCTGGCCTTGTGTTCGATGGATGACTGCTGATTCTGGAGCACTTTCATGTGCTCATCAATTTCGCGCACTTTTTGTTCCGACTCTCTAAGTTCCTGGCTGAGCACTGTCTTGGTGCGGTGAATGTGCAGCTCAATCTCCTCCAAAGAGTTTAGACTCTCTGCAGCCTGCTTGTTCATCTCATCTCTCTCTGTCCTGTATGCCTCATGGATCTTTTCGAGTCTCTGCTCACACTGCTGTACCTTTGCGATAGCCTCAGCCTTCATATCTGCGGTGCGCATCAGCTCCTGTTTAACGTCACGAAGCTGTGTTTCGAGGGCTCTAACCATAGCCTTGTACTTTTCGTCCATTTTGTTGAGCGTGGGCTTCACCGAATGAGTGAGGTCTCTGGAGATCATCTCCTTGATGTCTTCGGCGTGCGGCTGGAATGTAATATTGAGCTCAAGCCCGTTGTTTTTCTTGTTTTCCCCATTTTGAAGCTCGTTGCATAGCGAATTGTATGAACGCACCATGTCTTCAACTGTGCCAATAATCTTGCACTGCAACATCTCGGCATCCCAGATCCCCCGCTCAATCTCCTGCTTCTGCTTAAGCTGTGCATCTATGTTGTCTTGCTTCAGCTGGGTCTCCTGATTTATTCTCTTGACTTCCGCTTTGCTGAGAGGTTGGCTCTCAATAGTCTCCTTAAGCTCTTCCTGTTCGTTGGCAGCTGCAGTCATTTGCTGCTCCAGCTCCTTAAGCTCAGCTTCAATGGCATCTTTCTTCTTCAAAGTGGTCTCCATGTGCTTCTCCAGCTTGATATTCAACTTTTCGAACTTGGCCATGTCAGACAAATAGTCCTCTCGCTTAGCTTGTAGACCACTGACTGTGTTGCTGTCCTGACTGATGGCATCGAGTTCAACCTGCAGTGCTTCATTAGACTCTTTGAATTTTTCGTACTCCTCCTCAGCTGCTGCTGTCCTCTCGTCGAAGCTCACCTTGAGCTCATCCACAAGGTTCTCAAAGCTATCTTCACCGTCCATAAAGTTCTTGTAAGCAGTCGTGAGAAATTCAAAGAACATTTTGCCCTCGTCTGTCTGGATGTTTTTGTCCTCTTCTTCATCGAGCATCTCGAGGTAGTTGAGCTGCTCAATCACCCACACAAGCATAGCCAGGATTGGTGGCCACGTGTGCGGAGACCCAACAGCTGAGAGCGAGCTTTTGCTGATGGTAAATGGATATCCCATGATTTTGAGAACGTCCTTGATGTCTTCTGTGAATTCGGTCGAGAACTCAAAGTTCGGGTCGAGCTGTTGGAAGAGGAAGGTCACCATGTTCTTGAAGTCTTTTAGGGAAGGGGCAGTCACCTAAATAATGATACACACCAAGTCGGTCAATACATGCCATCGTTATAAAACCAATAGTATTCAACAAATTATTTGGGGAGAGGGATAAATGGTAGGGATCGGGACTCAGGTCAAGGTCTGTGGGTGGTTTTCGCCTTGCTACAGCAAACGCAGGCCTTTATTTCGAGAATGAATACCTGCTTGTGGGTGATCTGCTGGTCGTAGCCATGTGCAGTCAAGTACTCAACCAGAATACGGGTGTTTTTGGAAGTGTACTTGCGGTCGCCCAGGGGACGAGGGTCCTGGAGCTTCCCTCGAGCATTGTACACACTGGAGCGGCGAGTGTTTCGTCCTCCAAGGGACTTTCTGCCACCAAAGGAAGGGCGCCCCTGCTTGAAACCAATTGACTTCCTAGGTTTCTTTAGGTTTCCACCCATGCTGAACCTATTGCCCGCCCTGAAGGGGTGACGAAATACTGGTTAGGGCACGCCCACGCCCGCTTGCCATGACAAAAAGCACGTGAGGAGGAAAACAAGATCTGCAAAACGGACTCACTTGCTTGGTGCCAGACTGAACCGTCTGTTGGCTTTCTCTTTAATGTCCTCGTTCGAGTCCATTCTGTTATGGGCGATCGCGCCCAGCGTCCTACGCCTCGATGTAGCCATCTTTCTTTGGGGAGTGCCCAGGTGGGAGAAATAGATGTCCGTTGGCTACGATGAGGGGATGGCAAAAGCTGAGCCAGTTTTGACTGCCCGAGAAATACTTTTTTCAGATTTTCGCGGCCACCAGCTAGAATCTGGGCTAAAGGACAAGACAAGAAAAAAAGACGCAGCAGAGTGAGGGGACAGGAGGGCTTGGTAAGTTCCCTTGGATAGCTGGATAGTTATGCTCCTCACGCGTCGGCTTCTCGCGACTTCGGGTGTCACCCGGTCGTTGTTTACACCCCACGCAACTCCCAAGGTGTTTTTTTCACAGTCACGTAATTTGGCTAGCCGTCGGTTGACGTCATTCGTAGATGGAGTCGGTGCTCGCGGGAACTTGTTGGTGAGGCAGACTTATCGTACCCCTCGCACGAATGCCTTTCGGCAGATAACGCGGGCCATGAGCAAAGCAGTGAAACAAGAACCCGAAGTAGACCGCGTTAAACAAGCTATGAGCTACCTGACAATGCCACACCTTCGCATGTATGGGATTATTGGTGGGGTTGGCCTCGGCATATACGGTATTGTTACCACGGGCCTTCGGACAGCATCCTTTTTCTCTGGCATATCGATGTGGGACACAGGCAAGGTAGGCTTTATGGCCGGGTGCCTCTGTGGCGGGGCCATTGTATTCATGTGCTCCTTTGTCGTCCGTCGATTCTGGAGTTTGCGCCCCGACACAGTATATTGGAAGATGCTCAAGCACGCGCAAAGAGACCCCAAGGTATTGGCTAGGGTGGGAGCGGACCCCCAGCCACTATCCGATTTCCGTGCATACACATTTGTACCTGGAGGACTCCGAACGAACGCTACGGAACGTGCAAAGTACACTTCTTTCATCGCCAAGTGGTATAAGCCGCACCGACTACAAATGATGTTTACAGTCAAGGGTTCAAAAGGCACTGGCATGCTGTCAGCAGAAGTAGAGGCGACAAGCACTATGTCTGATTTCACGTATGTGCATCTGGCTCTGGACATGCTTGATGGTGATGAGGGGAAACTGGTGCTTCAGGGGCGTGAGGATAAAATCGTTTACTCAGGCCAGACATCTCTGCGCTAGGACGTGCATATACATGCGTTTGCTTATAGGTTGGAGGAAACTCAAGGGTGCGAGGGGCTGGTTTCTGACATATTGTGCGATTGTGTTTCAGAAAGGAAACCTAGTTATTCAGTTTTGTATGTACGTCGATCAATGTGGCTTGCCGATTGACTCTTATATTTTTAGTAAAAAAAATGGTATTCAGGACTACTATCGCAATTGTTGTACACTATACATGTATGTTTTATCATGCACGAACGCATGTAAAACACATAACGCTAATGCCAAACGTAGGCGCATTGTAGGTGCTGTTTTTGTGGATACGATACACGTATATATATATACATTAAATCTTGCCAAAAAGTAGCATTATGTCGCTTCCGCGCAAGCTGATTTATATTGCCAGGTGCATGCAAAACTTGGCTCTTTTCTGCCTTTGGCATGATTCTATCGTTACATTTATGAAAGTTTAGGCTCTGCTTCGAAGCGAGGCTTTTCCTACAATAATTTAACAGCTGTTAAATTAAATATTGTCATATAGCGGAAGTGTTAAGCGAGTTAAGTACTCTAAATTTTCATAAGAGTATTTTCCTTGAAATAGGCTGAAATGGCCTCAAATTGGCATGATTGTGTGATGTGTTTTGTGGAAATTTCGCAGTTTTTTTCACGGAATTGAGGCAAATTTGGCCTAATCTCACATTCCCAAGGATAAAACCAAATCGTTGTGACTCGACTGCTATTAGCCAAGGACGGGTAATCTGTAGTGATCACCAGGCCACACGGCCAGGCGAACTTTCATGTGCAAAACTGGCCGGTCCTTTGAGTGGGATTGAGGTGGAAAACCTCGACTACAAACGGGAAGCTATCTAACTATTACAATGACTCTAAGACTTTAGTTGCATAGTGTGACATGAGCTGCGAATCTGTGGAAAAAAAGTCCAAAGTTGTTGTGTCTGCATTTGCACCAGCTTCTGTAAATAAAATGTTTTTTTGTTTCATTTGTTTTATATTATATGCACATGCAGCTGAGGGCAAGCTTATACTGCTGCACTTTGGCATCGCTCGCCCCGAATCCGCCGCGCTAGTTGAATATCTTTCGGCATGATCGTGACTCGTTTCGCATGGATTGCGCAAATATTAGTATCCTCGAAAAGGCTAACTAGGTATGCTTCAGACGCCTCCTGTAACGCAAGGATTGCTTGACTTCGGAACCGAAGGTCCTTCTTGAAATCTTGTGCAATTTCCCGAACCAACCGCTGGAATGGAAGCTTGCGTATTAGTAGATCTGTACTCTTTTGATACCGCCGAATTTCACGGAGAGCAACTAAAATTACGCAAAGTGTCACAAATTGCACTCCATTCCATAAAAAAAAACACAAAGCACCTGTGCCCGGGCGAAACCGATGTGGCCTTTTCACTTGCCGAGTAAATACAGCCGGTTGCGCGCTGCAAAAGCAAGAACAATCCGCGTGTATTGGTTGTTGCATACGGGTTTCATTTTACTTCAAAGTTACCTTGGTGCGTGAGCTTCGTAGCTCGGAAGCTTGGATAGTGTATCGGCCATTATCGACACCGCGTAGGTGTAAAACATTCTAGAGAAAATCCAACACAGAAATCATTATAAAACTCTCTTTTTAAATGCAAGCGCGTTTGAATCATAACGCCACCTGATACTCGAACTCTTCAGACTGAGCGCTTCCCAGAACGGCAAAAAACAGCACGACTTGATGCATGCGCTTGGATATGTATCTCGGAAATCCTGGTTCTCCCGCCCGATAGAACCCAAGGGTTGACTTTTCTCTTCGTTGCATTGGATTTTATTAGATTAGCTTCCCGGCAATACTGCCAGGATCGATTTTGCCAGCGCTGCAGCATCGTATGTCCACATTTGTTTAAGAAATCGCCGTTCGGCTGCTCTGACCATGAGAATGAAGCGGCTCCCGAGTAATTATTTTCTACCGTCCCGCGACAAAGTAAAGACTGTTATTTTACCACCCTCGTGTGAAAGGTACGTTTCCCGTGTCCAAAATCCAAAGCATGCTTTCTAGCACAGTGGACAGTAGATGCTGTTGTATACTTTTAATCTGTCATTGAGAGCATGAAACAGACTCCCAAAATAGTGACGATCAAGTTGTACACTTGGAAGAGTAGAGCGTAACGCTTGCAAAAAAAGCGGGGCATCAAAAACTTGTAGACGCTCTTCAAGGCAAGAAAGCCTCCAACATTGCCAGATCAGTGATGTGTACTGGCATTTTCAATTGCTTGGATAGCAAGACAAAGAGCACGGACTTCGATACTTCTCTTCTTGGAAATAGCTATGAGCAGAGGGTGCAAGAGTCCAAAGAATTATCTGCTACAGCGAAATTTTTGGCTTGGACAGTAAAAAAGAAAGGCCCAACGTGTTATACCTTCACTATTTATGATAACACCCTCTGGGCAGCCTCGAATACGGTCCCAGGAGAGAGCGAGCTTGCAGATCGCGCCGACATCAAGAGCATAGCAGACAAGTACACATTTTGGCAAACTTTTGATGACATGAAGTCGATCTATAACTCACCGAAGGTAAGAGAAAGGGTGATAGAATTCATGCGTGAGTGTGGAGACACTCGTAGGGGGGTAAAGAGCATCTATAAAAGGCTCCTCAATGAAATTTTTGAGCAATCAAGTCAAATGGAGCCAAAAAACCCTAAAGATATGGATCCAAATTTGCTTGGTTTTCTCAATCTGTGCCGCATGTATGGAAGACATGAGGACAAACCAACCTTGCGTAGAGCTCTTCTTCTTGTCGAGCTTACAGGACTCTGGGTACTGCTCGGCAAGGTCAAATTGCAGCCAGCGCTGATCAGAGAGCTCTTTAAGAAAGTAGAATCGCTCTGCGTATCATAATGTGCGTGGTATTTGTTGTGCTCCACTACAAACAACGCTGATCGCGGCGGTAACCCGTCACTGACACCGTCTGCGAGCATTCCGAGCAAAAAGATGCAAAATATCGCTCGCTACAACCCCAAGACAAAGAGCAAGCTAAGCAAGAGGGAGCGTGCAGCGAGCTTGGTTGATCCTAAAAAGCCAAAGCAAAGGTAAATGCGTCAAAAGTCGCATCAAGAGCAACATCAAAAACCACGGTCAAGGCCCTATGAGGAGGTAAAAGCAAAACTAACGAAGGAGTGTAAATTGAAAGCCAAATCGCTGGTTGATTTCGTGGACTCCAGCGTTATCCGACTCCCAAACTTTTCAAATTGATTGAGTCTGGTGTTGATAGAATCGGAAAGCTAAGAGGTGGAGTGCGCTTTGTAGCTTGCAAGCCGGCCCTGCTACAAATTTCTGCGAACTCCCGAAAATCTGACTTGCACTGTGAGATCAAGCTGTGGTTAGCGATGAAGGCGAAGAACATAAATCTTGCACTACAGTCATTTTCAATTTCGAAACCCATGTGTGTTGGCTGCTACATGTGGTTCGTTAAGGCAGTGGATGAGGCTGAGAGACCTCATTTCCTCGCAGGATGCTTTGGACACTTTGAGAAAATGTTCACTATCCCAGAAAATACTTTGAAAGCTATTTATGGGTCTGTGCAGAGCATACAGAAGCGACACGCTATGTTTACACGTCCAGGGCGGTGCTGCAATATGCACTGTGATCCATTGATTTCCGATGTTTCCACAGAATGATTGAACCCAGTTTGAACTCTTCCCGACACGCCGTTGACGAATACACAAACACGATATCCTGGCGTTACAGAGGCCCTGACCCCCCAGAGGAACTGAGCCCGAGTAACTTCTAACTACCATAGATAATGTGATTTACAGCGCGGTAATCTACGAGGAACTGATCTAATGAGGCACTCGCGATGCAACATTCTATGTCCATAACATAAGTACACTCAGACCACAGAACTAACTAGAAAGAAAGTAGATATAGATAATGCGATGCCATACTTTGAGTTTTAGAAGCAATTCGTGTATGTTTAGCTGTGTTTCTTGGGGTCCAAAGTCCCCTTAAACAGTGATGGAATTGACAGTCCTTTTAAACTGACAAGACCTATGCTACACCATCTTTCGAATATGTTAATAACAAATTTACTCGTTGTAAAACGAAAGCAACTGTCAAAGCTGACAAAATTTCAGCTTTGGTCAGATAATAAATTGTTGCATTCTTTAAAAAGATGCTTGGATGCGAATGGAATGTCCGAAGTTTTTTACAAACCAAAACGCAGCAATAGCATAAAAAATAATTAAAAACGGATACTTTTTTTTCTTGAAAGAATTTAATAGCATAGCGGCGCGGCCAGGAGATAATGCATCGCGACACGCATTGAGGGTCAGGGCCCTCTTGAGCGGCGCGCGTCTTGTTAAGAATTTTCGACAAGTGCAAAAATGGTTTATCTAGATTCTGATTTCTGATCAGTCTTGATGGAAATGTCGAAACACGGCAGGTCTTTTCTGACATCCTTCGCGAAGATTCGGCGATGCTCCTTCAGATCAACTTTGCAACCACACATTGTAATTTCGAAGTATTGATTCTGGAAAAAGTTTCGTGGACTACTCCGGACATTAACGATGAATGCATTATTGGCGTTTTTCTACAAAAAATGATCCAAATAGGCAAGGGGTGCGGTGTTAACCATGCTGTGTCAGAAGAATAGTGCTACCCCGAAGCGCCCCAATACCACCAAAACATCACTAATAGCAACCCAAAAATGCCACCAGCTACTATTTCCTGGATTTGTAACTGGCTGCCTGCAATTTTTTTCGCGAGCGCGCGATCACATTGCACGCTCGAGTCATGTGCATGTAAAGATTATGATTAAGCTGAAAGGAAACCAAGCCTAATGTGCGCGTAGCGCTCAAATGCGAAATTCAAAAATTACCGTGCCATGCTAATCAGTTGCAAAAATGCAAAATCACTTGTGCGTGCTAACGGTATCAACATTGAGCGTATAAAAATATGATACATAAATTGAGAATAAGATGATCCAATGGCAAAAAGAATCAAAGAAGATGCGAAGAAGAAGGTTACATAAAGACGTCCATGGTTGCAGTTGTGAAAGCGCAAACCGTTTCTGCTATTGCGAAATCCACCTTGGACGTCCCAGTTGGTAGAAGTAAAAACCAAATGAATGTCAATGCGGCCAAGCGCAGAGTGCGCGAATCGCAGTGTTTGTGGTCGGCGAGGCCGCGACGAAAGAGAAACCCATTTAGAGAAACGTAATCCAGTCGAATCCGAGCCATTTGTTTGCCGAGGCGGTTATTACTTAGAAGAAAGGTCGGGTGTAAACGAAGATCCGGGAGCAAGCGTCGGAGAGCGGGGCAATCCCAAACATTGTTTTGCCATGAGTGATGTGTATGGCTTATGTTATTAACAGCATAATTAACAAATTTAACGACGCTGTCAAGGAGAAAATATGCTACTCTCGGTTAATTCCACAGTTCAGACTGCACGCTGTGTGAGTTTATACTCACAATAATAGGCAGTCGCTGCCCAAAATTCAATACGTACAAAATGCGCATATGCCTGCATGCATATGACATGTGTCGTGCTGCATGGCGCAGGCAGCAGCGATCGAAAACAAGCGGACGCGAGTAGGCGCCTTCCATATTCCGTATCGCTTCTTTACAGCCACACGTCGTACTTATATACTCACGGCTAGTTTTGGTTGCATAACATCGGCACAGTAGCGTACGAAGATACTCCGCTCGTGGTTGGTTTATTATGCATCTTCATGTACCTCAACAATAGCCTCAACTTCCACTGACACACCTAATGGCAGAGTAGGGGCACCCACAGCTGAACGAGAGTGAACTCCAGCCTCGCCAAACACCTCGCCCATTACATTGGAGAAACCGTTGATCACAAATGGCTGGGCTGTAAAGTCGGGGGTCGAGTTGACAAACCCGACCACCTTGACGATCCTCTTTACTTTATCGAGGTCACCCAGGTGGCTTTTCAACGTGGCGATTGCGTTCAGCGCCACGATTTTGGCAGCTTCCTGACCTTCTTCCTGGGTTAAGTCTAAACCAACCTTACCCGTTATCATGGGGCTGCCATCGACGGGCTGTGGTAGGTGCCCGGCCAAAAAGAGCAGGTTGCCGGACCTCGTTACCGGAACGTAAACACCCTGGGGCTCAGGGACCTTGGGGAGCGTGTAGCCAAGTTCTTGAAGCCTACGCTCTACATGCACCCCCCGGGTAGCCATGACACCAAGACGTTGAGGCCGGATGACCTGGTTGTAAGAGGGACTGAGCACCGATATCGCGCTTCGTCGGCGTAGGGGAAAGGGATTGGTGTGTATAGCAGAGGAAACAGACTACAATACGTTCGATGGATAGCATCATGCAAATAATATGTACATTCGTGGTGACAACTCTCTTGAATGCGGAACGAAGCATGGGAGGCGGTGCCGTGTGGGATAGAGGGGTACTTTTGCGAGGTCTGATTGGCTCGCGGGGAGACGACAGCGAACCGGGCTACAGCTGCAGCTGAGCTTTTTGCCGGGCTTTGGTTGACACTCGGCACATTGAACGTGAACGAAGGGTGTGTGACGCTAACGAATACTCGACCGTCAACGGCAATCCGTCTGCACCAGCTCCACCCACGACCTTGCATTGGCAATATGAAGATATGTCCTATGCGTTTTAATGGTATGTACATGCATATATCTTTGTGTTATTCTTTTTTTTTTGAGAATTTCACTCGCCTGGGCGTTGAGAGCCGTGCGTGCTGCATCGACCCTACCTCCGACTGACTTGAATATTTCTCCAGGGTACCTCCCGGGGATTAGCGTGGGCATGGTATACAACCTAATGATCGTCGCCTCTGCGTTTGCTTTCGTCGGTTACGTCCTCGATGACATTTTTTTCTATATCTTTAAGATCAAAATATTCACAACCTACCTAGTCTGCGAAATCTACTTTGCCATCTACTACCGCTGGCGTCGGCGTGAGATTCAAAAGTTCGAAAACATCGAGGTGATATCTCCTACCAAGCGACGAGAACTCATGTCCGAGTGGCGTGAGGTAATACGAACCCTAGGCAGTGACATTCTGACTGGCTGGTTCTTCGGCAAGCCTTTAGCTGAGATTTACCGGGGTAACTTGGACGAATTCCTCACCTGGGCACTGTTCAACACGTCACGTCCTCACTGTACCCCCGAACAAGTATCCGAGGTTGAGTTGGAAATGTCTGGAATCGAGGATGCACTAAACTACACCTTTAGTCCTGGGTATAACCCGACGACCAAATGCATGCGGAACTCTCTTGATGAGGTCAAGACAGCCTACAGGCCCCTAATTTTCTACATTGCTATATGGTGCCAAAACATTGCCAGCTATGCAGTTGTCAGTCGGATGGGCTACGTTGCGAAACAAGCTGGTGGCACACGCTACTGGTTTCGTCCTGCGAGGCACAGCAACAGCAACAGCAACGATCCCAAGCTGAAAAAGCTTCAGCCAGTCGTGTTTCTACACGGTATAGGCGTCGGTATTTCGCAGAATCTACCACTTCTCCGCAATCTGCACGAAGACAGAGAAGTCTATCTCGTAGAATTGCCATGGGTCTGTTTACGACTAGGAGAGAAACCTCCCTCTCCTGACGAATTTGTAAGAACAATTGAGTTTATGCTGTCGAGTCATGGTCGGTGGGGTACTGGGGCATGTTTCATCGGCCATTCATACGGCACTTATGCTGTTGCATGGGTGTTGCGAAAACGGCCAAAACTGGTGCGTAGTATGATGTTGATCGAACCTGTTTGTCTGCTACTTTTCAGTTACCATGTATGCTACAACTTTCTCTACAACCCTAACAACAAAATCTGGGGTCGCAGCGCTATGTGGTTGGCTGGGAAGGAAATGACTGTGGCGCACACGCTCACTCGGCACTTTTGGTGGCAGAGCAACACTCTGCTAGTGCGCGATTTCCCGCAATTTTCGTGTGTTATGTTGTCTGACAACGACTTTATCTGTCCCTCGAGACAAATCAGGGCATGGCTGGCGAGCTACCCTACTTGCAATGAGTACGAGAACAAAGATCTTAAAACCAGCCTTGTGAATACGCCAAACAGTTCTAAAACAAGTCATCGAAACACACGAAAGGTACGCAAACATAGCGAGTGTTGGGACGACTTGGTAGCTAAACGTGTGGAATCGAATAGCAAGATTAACGTTGATTGGCTAGAGAGGTCAGATCATGGCTATGCGTTGATGTTTAAGCACTGTCATTCGAGGGTAAAAGAGCGACTTTTTGAGCTCGATGAACTCGTGTGGGCTGAATCTAAAAAAAATGAGGGAAACGGAGATATGCCGGAGAAAAAAAAGAGGCGGAAAAGCGTAAGTGAAAAGAAGGATAGTAGTTCGAGAAAATCGAGGAAAAAGAGCAGTGATACAAATAGCAACAGTCACAGCAGCCACAGTCATCACAGCATTGCGGCAACAACAGTAAATCCTGCTGAGCAAGCAGCTGAGGGCGCTACTGGTAGCATTCGTCGCCGGAGTTCGCGATTTCAAGCCACTGGTTAGACGGCACGCCGGCTCCCGGTGTATAGCAGGCGCGTGCGCGGAGGCTGGCGGCGGGCCGGCCGGCGCTATATGTCTTATTTCATACAGTGCCGTAGGGCGCGGGCCCTCTTCTGGCCCCGCCAGGCATGAATGATGCCGCGGCAGCTTCTACGCTGGCCTACGGCGCCGTGGCCCTACGCGCTAAGGCCTAGCTAAGTGCACTCGTAGCAGCGCGTGTATAGCTGTACGATCCGCGGGCCGCTAGCTAGGCGCTCTGCCTGCAGTGCCCTAGCATGCACACGCAGCTACCACGATACTAGCTGTGCCTTCTTGTTGCCATCGCTGGGCGTCGTTTTATTGTTTGGTGCAGCTTTATCTGGCTTCTTGGGTGCAATTATGCTGCTTTCATGCTGTGCACTGACTTTTGTAGCAGCCGTGTCGGTTTTGGGGTAAACTGAATCACACTTTGGAGTACATGTGTTTGGATGGGTGATGCCTTTGAATTCCTTGCCCAAGGCCTCGAAAGCAAAACGTTGGCACATCACCTTACATTGTTCATTCGTCATTTCTTCTCCATACGTATGAAGACTATCTGTCTGAAGAATGTTTTGCCTTGATGCGCCACAACATAGAAGAATAGTGCAGGCTGTGAGTAAAACAATTCAAACAAAATTTGAGAACATCAGATGGCTTAAAGATTTGCCGTGAAAAAAAGGAGCTAGGCTAATAACACTTTGTTATAATTGTGTCCTCATTTCATTTGTCTGAGGAAGTAGATTTACTTGTTACCAATAAGTAAAACAGAGCAAGAAGTACGAGAAGTCGCCATTCTGATTAAAAAAACTGCAGCTGTTTTTTTTTTCTGAAACGCGGGCAAAAAACGAAGCTGGCCGGCTGGCCTACACGCAATCCAGTACCCCCTCATGGCTTCCTTTATTGCCTTCACTTTCACAGCAATTGTCGTTGAAGCCAAGTGGAAGCCTGGGCTACCAACAGGGTGGATAGATGCTGCTCAACACATTTCCGAGTTCCCTTTCAACGAAACGGAGAATTCTTATGTCGTGGACCCCTGGTAATGTATTTTTTCATGACACAATTTCAAGCTTCCATTGACTCAGATACTGCAACGTAGGTCCTACATGGGAAGACTCGGTGCGTACAAAACTCTACTTACTGCCACAAAACAACTTGAATACAATGGCGAGTTTGGAAATCCACTGTGGGGTCTGCCTCTTCAATTTAGCTGGCAAATGGATACAGGTCGTTTGTTAAATGGAGAGCCAAACAACGACGCAGTTAATACATCGAGTTGGTGGGCAGGAATGGTTCGTTATTTTCGTGATTTTCTCGGTTAGACGTGGAATAATGGAACAGTCCTCACTCGCACTAACTTCCCATTTGTTTATCTCAATCTCATTTTTGGTACTGTGCTCTATATTTTCAGAACTACTTCCTATCAATTGTCCCATTTACAGCTGCCCTTAAATCCGGCATCATATCACCTCCAGCCAACACATCTGTCCACATCTTGCCAGCTCCGTTTCAGCCTGATCTCCACGAACGAAATTTTTGTACATCACCAGCTTCTTGCTCCGAGAGTGCACCCGAAGCGTTTGCAGCATGGGTTGCATTTTTTGACCATGCAGGCCTGTCTCCTTCCCCTCCCCCCCTCAAAGAGACCCTTACTATTCTCTGGGATGCACATGCTAAATCACTTCACGAAGGTCTTTTGCAGATGAAGCCATTACTAGCTCACCTTCCGTCGTCCAACGAGGCAGAATTTGGCGTCGGCTGGGCCAACCTCATCGATTTTGTTGCTGCAATGCTGTTTGATATAAACTACAATTCCACAATTTTTTTACAAGAGATGGTCGTACCTCCACGTATGCTCACTCTGGCTGACCACGCGCCATTTATTGCCGATTTTTCAGCAGAGGAAAACCGCGCGCTGCTGCTCACTCAGGTTCTTCTCAAGGCCAACAATTTCACACGAGGTCTTATTCTCCGTGAGTTCAGACGAGTGTGCTGTACGCCAGAGGGTCGTAAAGATGCGTATTCTGCTTGCATTGGTATAATTGAGCATCCATTGAAGGATTGGACAGCTATAGTTGACATGCTGAGAGATCTGGTAAGAGCACATCCACTACCGTGTTTAAGAGGGATTGTACAGAGACGATAGACGATAACACGATAACACTAGCAACTGAACACTAGTGATGTAGAGGTTATGAATAAGGCTAAATGACACAAAAGCTAGAGGAACAACTTTCAGCAAAACTTTTCGCTTGGCTTAGCATGTACTGCATCGTTTGGAGTCCGTACAATCGTACAATATAGGATAACCATATAATGAAAAATATGAAAAATATATGGGCATGACTTGCATACTGATCGTAACTTTTATAGTTATTTACATAGTGAGGATGTGAGGATAGAGACTTCGATCAAATATGGTTGCGGCGTACTTGCTATATGCATGCATTGGTGCTGTAAGCGGGCACGGCGCGGCTTGTTAAGTTGCGCATGGCGTGTGTAGCGTGGGCCTATAGCTGCGATATGTGCGTGGTCATGCATGCATACAGATTGTATAAGCCCCGGGTTTTAAATTCAGATGTTTTACGTTACAATGGAAAAAACAATGTAGTTTTACTAGCAAATTAACATTATAGCAGGCGGCCGCACGAGCGTGACTGTCTAGCTAGGCTCGCGCGTAAGAGTGAAAGGACCACTTTTATATGTGCGGTGCTTTATTGGACTGAACTTTGGCTGCGCTGCGTGTGGACTCATGCTAAAAGCATGGGGGTTAAAACCATATATTTTATGGTTCACGAATTACGTCAGACTTCATCATGCAGTTTGCTCAGTAGCCAGCTTCATTTGATAAGCTGCATGGCATAATACTTCGAAAAACATCCAATTTGGTTGGGACCAACCACCGTAATTTTTAGCTAGAAATGGGACATCATATAAATACTGACGAATACGAATATGTCTTTTCTGGAAATAGTACTGCGAGAGGTTTCCAACATTGAAACTTCGACTCGTGCTTGAGTCTAGACATTGATTCACTCGTGAACTTGATGGTACGATCTGTATTTGGGACTTGGAAGTAAATTAAGTCCTGTTTGAAAGAAGCAACAACACCTCGGTTGAAAAAATACCGAACTTTTTTGTATCTTGACAGTGAAGAGTCAAAAGAACAACATCCTTGGAGCAGAAAGTGAGATCACACATTGGGGGGAATAACTTTCATGATATCTCACTCAAAAAAGAGGCATCGATCCTTTCCCGATTTTTTGTTGAGAGCTGCTGTGGCTGGCTGCTGCTGTACTGATGGTGCCGGTGCTGCTGCTGCTGGCAACTACTGTTGGCT